>Ga0098052_1000020_pt1 | contig 91601 bp, 81 predicted proteins | sample 15_taG_FD_81591 | JGI IMG/M metagenome (GOLD analysis project Ga0098052, IMG submission 81591) | Marine viral communities from the Subarctic Pacific Ocean - 15_ETSP_OMZ_AT15312 metaG | ecosystem: Environmental > Aquatic > Marine > Oceanic | place: Pacific Ocean | collected 2015-01-18
CATTTCCAACTACTGACGGTTCAGGGGGTCAGACATTACAAACTGATGGTGCTGGTACAGTATCATGGGCAAATGCAAATCCATATATTGGTGGTATGTTTGCGCAAACTGCTGATAGTGCAACAGTGTCGGCCACAACAACACCAACAACAATTATTGGTTCGGGTGTCGGTGATTTGAAACTCCCACTTAATACTCTACAAGTAGGGGATACATTTCATCTTAAGTGTGGAGGACTTTTAAAAAGTATTGAGGTTTCAGGTTTAACCTTTAACCTTTCAGGTGCATCAACATTATTAGATACTGGAATCATTGGTAACAACGGAATGAGTGGCACATCAATTGATAGGGCATGGGAATTAGAACTTGATTTAACAATAAGGTCAACTGGTGCCAGCGGTACTGTTATAGTTGTTGGTGAATTTAATTGGTCGGGATATTTACTACCTAGTGGAGCTGGAGTTAGTACAAGTCGTTGGAATTTTCATCAAAGCTCATCAATAGATACCACCGTTAATAATACATTAGACTTAACTGTAGAATTGGGAGACCTTACTTCAGCAATATATTCTCAGTTAACTTATCTTAATAAAGTTTATTAGTCTTTAATTAGTTTACATATATAAATTATCGTTTATTATTTAATAAAAAATAATGGACGAAAAATATTCAATTTTCCATATCGAAGGTGGTTTAGGTAAGCATGTTGCCGCCACGTCTATAGCTAAGTGTATTAAAAATAACCACCAAGACAGAAAGTTAATAATAGTTTGTGGTTACCCAGAAGTTTTCCTAAATTTGACCTGTGTTGATAGAGTTTACAGGATTGGCACAACACCTTATTTTTATGATGACTACATTCATAATCGAGACTCGATAATTTTTAAACACGAACCTTATTTCACAACGGAACACATACATAAAAAGTTACCATTAATCGAGAACTGGTGTAAATTATATAACCTAGAATATAATGGTGAACAACCCGAATTAAAATTTAATTTAAGGCAACGTCAGATTGCTTACAATAAATGGAATAGGGATAAACCAATTATGGTTATACACACCAATGGTGGTCCAATGACTGAGCAACCACATCCATTTTCTTGGACTAGAGATATGCCTATGGATTTGGCTCAAGAAATTGTTAATGGATATTCACAAGATTACCATATAATTCAAGTATGTAGAGATAAGTCAATGGTATTAATTTCTTATATGGGGAATGATGTTGAGGTGGTTTCAGATACAATGTCAAACATGGAACTATTTTCACTATTAACGCTTTCTGAAAAACGTTTGTTGATTGACTCATCATTACAACACGCTGCCGCAGCAATGGGGCTACCATCAACAGTTATTTGGGTTGGTACCGACCCAAAAGTATTCGGTTATAACATACATAGTAATATAAAGGCTAACTTATCTGATGACGACATGAAGTTACCAGAAAGTTACTTATTTGATTATAGTTTTAATGGTGTAACACATGAATGCCCATTATTTGGTGAGGTTCCAATGTTTGATATTAATGATATAACAGATTCACTTAAGTGAATGATTTAAAATCTAGGTTTATTAAACTTTTGATTATCATTGATTTTTATTTTTATCTAACATATTTACTATTGTAAAAGATATTAGTTAATATGGCAAAAAGATATAGTAATTTACGAGTTTTTGGTAGTGTTAGTGGTAGCAGTATCGCTGTTAGTAACGAATTTATACTACCAACATCCGATGGTTCAACGAACCAAGTTATGCAAACTGATGGGTCTGGAAACGTGTCTTGGGCTACAGTTTCTGGTGGTGGTGGGAATGCTGTTATAACTTCAGGTACAAATACTACTGATACCGTAAGAATCAATTTGTCAAACGTAGCATCAGGTAACTGTTCAACAGTTTCTGGTGGTTTTGGTAATACGGCATCTGCCACTGCTTCCACAATTGGTGGTGGTAAGGGTAATAACGCATCAGGTCATGGTTCAACAATAGCTGGTGGGTATGGGCATACAGCATCAGGTACCTGTTCAACAATAGGTGGTGGGTCTTCGAATAATGTATATGGTTGTAATTCGTTTATTGGTGGTGGTGCTGGGAATACTGCATCGGGCTCCCGTTCAACTATTGGTGGTGGTTGTGATAATACTGCTTCAAACAGTCATTCGACAATAGCTGGTGGGCATGGGCATACAGCATCAGGTACCTGTTCAACAATAGGTGGTGGGTCTTGTAATTGTGCATCTGGTGATTATTCTACAGTTGGTGGTGGTGGTTGTAATAACGCAATTGGTGCCTGTTCAACAATCGGTGGTGGTGGAAACAATAAGGGTGGTAATATTAATAATACCGCAATTGGTGACACTTCCACAATTGGTGGGGGTGGTTGTAATAACGCATCAGGTCATTTTTCAACAATCGGTGGTGGGTATGGGCATACAGCATCAGGTACCTGTTCAACAATAGGTGGTGGGTCTTCGAATATTGTATATGGTTGTAATTCAACAATCGGTGGTGGTAGTGAGAATGTCGTAGGTTTTGAATATTCAACGATTGGTGGTGGTAGTAATAACGCAAATTGTGGTACGTGTTCAGTAATCGCTGGTGGTTCTGACAATGTAATAGTTTGTAATTTTTCCACTATTGGTGGTGGGTATTATAACGGAGCGTGTGCGCCAGTTTCCACAATCGCAGGTGGTGGGCATAATAATATTTTAGCCCTAACCTCAACCATCGGCGGTGGGTATGGTAACTGTGTTGATTCTAGCGGGAACTGTTCCACTATTGGTGGTGGGTATATTAACTTAATAACAAGTCCGTGTTCTACAATCGGTGGTGGTAGTAATAACACCGTAGAGGGTAATAGTTCGTTTATTGGTGGTGGTAAGGATAATACAAATTGTGGTACATGTTCAGTAATCGGTGGTGGTAGTGGGAATACAATTGCTAATGGTGTGGTTAGTTCTGGTATTCTAGGTGGTAGTGGTAACTGTATAAGCGGGACAACAATTCAATCTTTTATAGTTGGTTCAAATATAACTGCTGATATGGCGGGAACCACATTCGTTAATTGCTTATCAATAAAAAATATACCAACATCACCAACTGGACTTTGTTCTGGTATGATTTATTCTAGTGGTGGGACTTTAACAATCGTACCATGATTTTTAATATAAATAAAAATTCAACTTTACCAGTACTTAATCTTGAGTTAATTCAAGATGGTCGGTATGACCACTCAGATTTCTATAATAAATTAGAGAATTCAAACATTTATTTTACAATGTCTGATATTGAAACTGGGGTTAAAAAAATAGGTAAAAAGTTAACCGACCCATTATTAAAAGAAGAATGTTATGACTGTGAAGATTGTTTAGGTGAGGAATATTATCTTTCTTATAAATTTACTGAACGGGACACTAGTAAAGGTGGTACATATGTGGGTAAATTTAGTATTGAGTTTTTAGATGGTTCGGGTACTCTTATTGTACCAATACAAGAAGAGCTGATTATCAATGTGATAGACGGTTATATCAAGAAGTAGTTGCAAGTTAAATATTTTTAGTGTATATTTACCGCGACCATAGGTCTATGGTCTATGAGTTATACGAAATATACTAACTAAAAAATTAATTTATGTCCGAAATCAATTCTGAAGTAATTGAACAATTCATCGCTGGTAGGGATGACCAGAAGTATATAGTCGCGATAGAGGCGCCTAATAACCAAAATAAAGCTTATCTTATAATTAACGACCCAGAGACTGGTAAGCGTGTTGAAACGCACACGTATAAACCATTTATGTGGATTAAAGAGGTCGTTGGTAAAACTTTATATGGTGGTAATAGAGGTAAGTTGCGTGAGGCAATGCTTAAGTATGGTATTAAGATTGATAAATTAAAGACTGATAACTCTGAAGGTGTCATTCCAGAAAGGATGGGTCGTGGGTTCAAGTATCTTGCAACATGTAGTAAAACACCAAATGACCTTATAACATTTCTTAAGCGAGGTGGTGTAGACCCATTTAAGAAAGAAAATATGCGGTTGATTATGAGACTTCAACCAGCTGAGCAGTTTTTGATTCAGACTGGGAAACGTATGTTCAAAGGTATGAATGATTATGATGACCTACATAGGTTTCAATTTGACCTTGAGACTGAGGGTTTAGACCCAGAGGTCAACGGAATATTTCAAATAGGTTTAAGAGATAATAAAGGTTTCGAATTAGTATTGGAGACTATTGGTGACACACAGCAAGAGAGAAGGGATTGTGAAAGACTTAACATAGTAACCTTCGCCAATGAAGTTATGAGGATAAAACCAGATATAATTGCTGGTTATAACTCTGAAAACTTTGATTGGAACTTCTTTGATGTTAGATGTAAGCGTCTAGGTCTTGATTTTAGTAAGTTGATATTGGGTTTTGATGGTAAGACAAACTTAAAACGGGTTGAAAACTCAACACTTAAATTAGGTAATGAGACCGAAAGATATACTCAAACAACGTTGTGGGGTACAAATATATTGGATACATCACACGCAGTAAGGAGGGCACAGGCAATTAATTCTGATATGAAGAGTTGGGGTCTTAAGTATATTACACAATTCTCAAAGATTAATAAGAAGAATCGTGTATACGTTGATGGTGATAAGTTACACACAACATGGGCTGATTCTCGTGATTATTGGTTTAATGATGAAAATGGTTCTTGGGGACTATTGGAGGGTTCTAAATACATAAACGAATTACCAGAACAATTAAAGATAGTTAAAGGTGATTATATTGTTCAGAGATACCTTTTAGATGACCTTTGGGAAACTGATAAGGTTGATGCGATATATAACCAAGCGTCTTTCCTATTAGCTAAATTACTACCAACACCATACATGCGAAGTTCGACAATGGGTACTGCTGGTCAATGGACTTTAATACTCTTAGCTTGGTCATATGAAAATGGTTTGGGTGTTCCAGACCACGAATCAAAAAGAGATTTTACTGGTGGATTATCTCAACTATTAGAAACTGGTTTTGCTGAGAATGTCGCAAAACTTGACTATGCGGCACTTTATCCTAAGACAACACTAACTTATGATATATTCCCATCATTAGATATTAGTGGTGTTATGAAGGGTTTATTAACTTATGTTGTTGACACTCGTGATGAATTTAAGTTTCTCACTGGTAAACATAAGGGTACTGTTAAAGCGCTTAAAAATAAACTTTCAAGTACTGATACAAACAGTACTGATTATAAAAACCTTGAGGCTGACATTGTTAAACATGATAAGTTAGGTTCTGATGCTGATAAGAAACAATTACCACTTAAGATACTAGCCAATTCATTCTATGGTTCGTTTGGTGCTCCGTATATATTTCCATGGGGAGATATTATGTGTGCTGAGAAAATTACATGTATGTCCAGACAGAACTTAAGGTTATTGGTTCGAGTATTTAAGGAAAAATATGGTCTGAGACCACTTGTTATGGATACTGATGGTGTTAACTTCGCATTACCAAAACATATTAATGAAATTAAATATGTCGCAAAAGGTGACCATTGGAAAACAAAGGGTGATGCTGGTGTTGAACTAGTAGGTCTAGATGCTTGTGTATCATATTTTAATGAGACATATATGGAGAAGTGGATGGGGTTAGATGTTGATGATGTTTGTACATCAACAATCAATTTCAAAAGAAAGAATTATGCTAACCTAATAGATGGTAAGGTTAAACTAGTTGGTAACTCTATTAAGTCAAAGAAGATGTCGACTTATATTGAAGAGTTTTTAGATAAGGGTATAAGACTTCTTTTAGCTGGTAATGGTTATGAGTTTATTGAACATTATAATGAGTATGTTGATATGATTTATAACTATAGAATACCTTTGGTTAAAATAGCGTCAAAAGCTAAGGTTAAAGAAAGTGTTAATGAGTATCTTAGGGCTTGCAAAACGAAAACCAAATCTGGAAGTTTTAAAGCTAGGAAAGCGCACATGGAGTTGGTTTTGGAACATGATTTAACACCAAACCTTGGGGACATGATATATTATGTTAATACTGGTGAATCCAAATCAAAGGGTGATGTAACGGTTGTACCAGATAAGAATACTGGTAATAGAACTGTTACACTTAATTGTAAATTAATACCTGAAGAGCAGATTGAGGGTAACCCTGAACTTACAACCGATGAGTATAACGCACCAAGATACCTTAACGCACTTAATAAGAGAATAACACCACTATTAGTTTGTTTCGATGAGGAGATTAGAGATAAGATACTAATTGATATGGTTAAGGATAAGCAGACCAAAAAGTATGTACTTACAGAAAAAAACCTGTTTACTAATAATCAATGTAATCTAGTGGCTGGTTACCCTTTAAACCCAAGTGACCAAGATTCATATGACGAACTTATGGAGATGGAGGATAAGGAGATAAAGTTTTGGGTTGCCGCTAATGAGATACCAAATCATGTGGCATCAGAAGAGTGGAAATTGATTAAGGTTGATTACGATAAAAGAATAAAAGAAGAACGTGAAACCAAATTAACTGAAGAGCGAAATAAGATAATCGATATAGTTAAGAGGTTAGAGATTAGTGAGTTAGAGTTTATTAAATCAGATGGTACAATACCAGATAGTATATTAGTTTTCGCTGATATAGATTCAGAATCCTTAACATTTGTTTCTAAAGAGTATCGTGAACCAATTATTGGTTTGGATATACTTTTTGCTTATGAGGATTTATCTAGATTAAGGAATGATTTTTATCGTAGACTTTTCCCAGTGGGTGTTACTGATATCTATGGTGAGTGGTTAAAGTTTACTGAAAAAATAAAGGAGACAACAATTAAAGCGGAGTTAACAACTGATAATTGTGAGTATTGGATTAATAAGGTTTGTGATGTTGGTTATGATAACTTTATTAATATGTCTATTGGTGATATTACCGATATTTGGGTAGCGGTTTTAAGTGGTTCAACCATATCAAACACCACTGAGGATGAGTTTGATGAGGAACATGCAACGGATATGGTGTTAAATCATATGGTAGAATCTTTAGAAGAAGATGACATGTCTTTAAATGGAGACGATATTATGTCTATGGTTAGGAATGAAATGAGTAATATTTCAGAATCAGAGATTCTTTAATAAACCCAAAAACCTAAAGGTTTATACTTTAAAGATTTATTTAAGAACTCAGCTTCATTAGCTCCTCGTTCTAGTTGGCTAGTCGAGGATAATCTAAGTAGCCTCTCGTCAAGTCTATCTAGTATAACTTTACGCTCATCATTACCTTCACTAATAAGTGTTTCGTAATCTAAAGTTCTTTCAGCTTCTGGTGGTCCTACAACACCACCGAACTTGCCTCTAGTTCTACCTAAAGCTCTTTTAGATTCAGCAAAGAATAATTGACGTATCAATGTTTTTGTTGGTTCATTGAATTTCTCGTATTCCAACTTAGCTAGTGGAACGTCATTAGGCATTAAAATAATATCAGGATTCTGTAATCTACAATCTTCTAGATTTTCTGGTGTTGTATCATAATAGTGATACCATACTTGACAACCAGTCATATTAAGACTACCACCAGCCCCACCACCGATGCCATGACCGAAAGATAGTTTAGAACCTGGTGTTGACATCAAGTGTAGTAATCTTGTACCATTAGGTCCAGCGGTAATTTTATATACCATCTCACTTCTAAGTATTCGATTTTTAAGATTAAAGTCTGATGCTGTTAAAAGAATATCGTATGCTGGTGCAATATAATAACCACCAGTACCACCAGCACCAGCAGCGTTAGCACCACCAGATGAACCTAATTGACCATACCCACCACCAAAACCATAATCTAGACCAGAGTAATTGGCAAATAGCGCCATATCGGTTGTAGGTGGTGTTATCCATAAAACCTCATTGATTTCTCTACCAGCTGGTATTTGGTATACTTGTTTACCACCCTCTAACTCAACGTAATCCTTTTTTAATTCCCATGGACCTCTGGATTGTAAACCTACTTGTTTTGAGTAAGCGTAAGTATAAGATGTCATGAAATCTAAAGACCTTACACTTAGGGCGAATGACATATCAATAGTATCAACATTTGAACCTAACAATGATTGCCATTGGTGTTCAATCAACCACTCTTGGACGTATTGGGAATAATCTTCAATAGCAATTTCCAATAATGTACATAATTGCTCATCTGTAAGTTCGATGTTACGTATGGGCGCACCCATAGTGTGTCTGAACCTTTCAAATAGCTTTTCTTTTTCCGCGTTTGATACTGCCATCTTATATTCGTTTATTATAAATATAAGGAATATCAGTAATCGTTATTCGTTCAGTAGTTTTTTAATTATGTTTAGACCTTCTTCAATTGTCATAAATGATTTTTCGGGTATAAGTATTTTCTTATTGACGATTACAATAGGTACGCTATCGGCACCACTTTTTTCAACAATACTATTAAATTCGAATTTATACCTTTCATCATTAATATCGATTTCTTTAAACTCAATATCGTTTTCTTCTAGCAGACCCTTAAGTTTATCACAAAATGGGCAACCATTCATTTTATATAATCTAACCATAATTATTCTATTATATCATTTATTATTTCATCAATATTATCATCGTTTTTACCGATAATTTGATTTATTACGTTTTTCTTATGTTTCAATGTATACCACATTCTAGTGCTGATTGTATCATCAAATAGTTGGTAGTATACCGATACATTATTCTTCTGTCCGATACGATAACTTCTATCCTCAGCTTGTTCATTATTACCAGGTACCCAATCAAATGAATTGAACACAACGGTATCTGCCGCAGTTAACGTTATACCAACACCTGCCGACATAATGTTACCTATAAATACCTTTTTATTTGGGTTATTTTGGAATTCATCTACCGAATGTTGTTTATCGTTACTACTCATTGACCCATTATGTACAACGCATTTATTACCATAATACTCTTGTAAGTCTAATAATTCATCGTTGAAAGTTGTGAAAATTATAACTTTCTTATCTTCTTCAATCGCATTATCAACTAACTCTATCGTGTTCGGCATAGCTTTCATAGCAATAAATTGTCTAAGTAATATCAACTCAACTAAGTCTCGTTGTGGGCTACCACGTTTTTTCTGTTCTTTTCTTTTAATAAGGTATTCTTCCCATAGGTTATCATACTCAACCCATTCCTTTGACGATAGCTGATTAAATACTGGTATTATCGTTTTATCTGGCATATCCAGAACCTCTTCTTTCATTCGCCTTAGTACCTTATTTTTTATCCTTATTGATAATTCACCTAGGTTTGAATTGCCGTCAACAAGCCATATATTTTTAATCTTACCATTCTTCAATCGTTTCTTAAAATTCTTAGCATCACAATACCTCTTAACATAGAATTGCCAGTTATCAGCTAGTGGGTGTCCAATAATTTTAAGTAAGTTATATAGGTCTTTGGGTCTATTTGCCACTGGAGTACCAGTTAGTAACCAAACGTTCTCAAAGTCAGTTTTTTTAACCAAATCAGTTACTATTGAACCCCTTATACTTTTATGGTTTTTTAAGTAATGTGCCTCGTCAACTATTAACGTATCAAATTTTTCATCAAGAATTTGTGTTAATTCCTCAATTGGTTTTTCACCCCTTTTCTTAACGGTATGAAAGTTTTTTAGTATATCGTAATTAATTATGGTGTATTTGGCTGGTTTCCATTTTCTACCTTGGATTATCGATGTGTCGTACTCACCAAACATATTAATTTCACGTTCCCAATTTATCTTTGTTGAGGATGGGCAAATTATTAACACCTTTTTTGATTCGGTGGCTAATGTAGATACAACAGCTTGTATCGTTTTCCCAAGACCCATATCGTCAGCTAAAATAGCTTTTTTTCTAGATAATAAGAACTTAATACCCTCTTTTTGATGTTCGTATGGGGTTCTACCCATTAAATCTTTTTGAGTGTATTTATCAAAATCAACATCAATATCTACTGGTGTATAGTATGGGTCTTCCATAACTTGTGTCTTTGGAATCCAGTACATTTCGTTCTGTTTTTGGTTTTGTTTTAATTTGCCAAAGACATGAAAAGATTTTTCATTCTCACCCAAAACAAACCCAATGTATATCTTTGTTGGTGTAAAAGATAATTCGTATTTCTTTTCAAATTCCTCACCAAGATATTCACTTATACCAATAACCCTGTCAACTTTATGTGGTTCAAACTCAAAGTTTGATATTATATATTCTTCCTGTGTTGTTGTCAGTGGTAATTTACCATTCTTAACTAACTCATTTTTAAGTTTTTTAAGATATGGATTTTTACCATCGTAACCCCTTAGTTTATTGAGGGCCGTGAAGCCCTTTATATTTTCAATTTTAATCATAATAGTATATAATTATAAGTATAACTAAGTTAAAAATCAATGTTTAGTGATTAATAACTCTTCGTTTGATATTTATATAAAAAGATATGCCAAAACCTAAGATTGTACCAATAACTAGAAACTATAAGTTTTTTTCTCAAGAGGATTATGAATTAGAAATCCAAATGGGTAGGGAAGCGATTGAGGGTGATGGTAACTTCACGATTATATTATATCGTGTTGATAGAGAAATGACACCATCAGATATTTATAATGAGGCTAGAATGAATGAGGTTGCATATAAACCACCAGTTGAGCTTAAGGTTATGCCACTATTGAATGAACCAGAAAATAAAACGTTTAATAGTAATAGTGGTGGTCTTAGGGATTTACAGGATGGTCAACTAATATTTTACATTTACCAATCACAATTGGCTGATTTGGGTGTTGAAATATCATATGGTGATTACATAGGATACCCTGTTACTGAAAATGAGGTGAGGTTTTTTAGTGTTGTTAATGATGGTGTTAAAAATTATGATAACAAACATACAATAATGGGTTATAAGGGTGCATATAGAACAGTGACATGCGCACCTGTAGATTATAATGAATTTACTAGCGAATAATGGCACTCCCTAAAGGATTTAGAAATAATATAAGATTAACATCACCAAACGTTGGTGTTCAAAGACGTCAGGATTTATTGGATAATATCGCTGATGACGGTACTTTTTTACCTAGAGGTGTTCATTATCAAGATATGGATGAAACATTCATCAATTTTGTTAATAAAGAGCTTAGGATTGAAATCGATGGTGAAGAGGTACCAGTTCTATTTTTAACACTTCAAAGATATTCTGAATTTACAAAAACGTGGAAGTTTACAGATGAGTATAAAAACATAAAGATACCATTTGTAACAATTGTTAGAAAACCCGACCCACAGGTTGGTACTAACCAAGCTGGGTTGTATAATGTACCTGGTAGACCAACGTTTACTTACTATAAAGTTCCAACTAATGATGGTGCTAGAGTTGGTGTAGACCTTTATAAGATTCCACAACCAACATCGGTTGATATAACCTATGAGGTTAGGATGTTTACAAACAAAATGTCTGATTTGAATCTACTAAATGAGAAGGTTCAAAAGAAGTTTCAGTCTAGACAGGCTTATATTTGGCCAAAGGGTCACCCGATGCCAGTTACTTTAGAGAGTATTGGTGACGAATCTAATATTGACGACTTTGAGAATAGACGGTTCTATGTTCAGCCGTTTGAAATGTTACTAGCTGGTTATATTCTTGATGAAGAGGACTTTGAGATAATGCCAACAATTAATAGGGCTATGGTGATGAGTGAGCTTATTGTCGGTGATGGTGTAACTACACCAGTAACTGATGGTACAAATTCACCTGGTTGTGTTGTCGCTGCGCAAGGTAGTAATATTATTAAAAATACTGCTGGTACACTATTGTCTGTTGTTGAGTGTGGTAGTAACTACGTTGTTGGTAATTCACTAGTTTTTAACTCTGGTAGTACTTACAGTCAAATAATACCAGCAACAACTAACCTTGAATTACCTAACGTTGTTAATATTGATAGTGATGGTAGTTCCGTTTTAACACCAGCGATGGTTGGTTTTACCGCCACTACATGTGACCCAGTTACAATTATAAACTCTGGAGCAACATATACCGCTACCGCAGCAGCTGGAACCACTTTTGAATTACCTAATCAAGTTATTGATATTGAAAACGAGACTGGTGGTACTATTAACACTATAACATTCCCAGTTTATAGTGACCCAACAATTGACCTAACAGCATATTGTCAATCTGTAATTGTTAATAATTCTGGGGGTACATTTAACCAAACTATAGAACCTGGTAGTGCATATACATTACCTAATGTAACTAATATTGATAGTGATGGGAGTCCCGTTTTAACACCAGCGATGGTTGGTTTTACAGCAACAACATCTAACCTAGTAGACCCATCTTCTTTTAGTGATGCAAAAGCATTATTTCTTGGAGACAGGGGATTAACTTTTGTAGACGGTGAATTAGATAGTTGGGATAATCAAGGAACGGCTGGAACAAATGCATCAGCCCTGTATACAACAAACCGAATTGGTGTTAGTTCAGCGTTAGGAATTGCTAATTTTCGTAACTTTCAACCGTGGGGTAAAACCTATTTTGCATCATATGGGCACACAGCTACGGCTATATCAACTTATACGTTTGAAGGTATTTCTACTCTTTGGAAGGCTTGGAACCCTGGAGTATACATTCCATCTTTAGGTAATGTAAATTCTTCAAGCTATGCAGCTTGTCTTTTTCTAGGTTTTGCTGGGCTTAAAGTAACAATAAAAACTGCAAGTGTATATCAAGATACTATTTGGTCAGTAGTTAATATGGGTATTAATTATGGTGAACCATTTGCATGGACGTTAGTGTATGATGGCTCACAAGCGGTAAACGCTGACAGATTAAAATTATATGTAAACGGAGTTCTGAAATCTCAATCTACGACTCCAACAATTCCATCTACGGTAGACCCCGATGGGTCTGTGGAAATTTTATCAAGCACTACAGCTCGCTCATCTTATGCTGAAATAGGCGGATACCTTGCCTATTGGGAGAGAGCATTAAGTGGTATTGAGATAGCCGACAATCAAACTTGGAAAGAACAAATCTGGGCGGTAGCCCCTTAATCAGATAAAAATGGAACAAGTAGTACTTAATAATCTTGCAGATTTTAATCAAGCTAAAACACTAATTGAAGAGTATAACGATTCATTACCTAAAGTGGTGACTCATGGGGACAGCAAACCCCCTTACCCTACACCTGACTTAGACAAGCCCTATACGGAATATTTAGAGGAGACTTTGACTATTTACGCTGATGAGGTAGTTATTGAGATATTGGACGAAAACGAAATACCTTATACTGTAGAAGGTGATGAAAATCATTAAGCATTTTAAATTAAACACCTTTATATAGATTTATATATTTAATAATAGATGGCAATTAAAATAATATCAACCACATGTCCAGAAGCTAATATAACTAACTCTGGGTCAACATATACTACTTCAACCGATGCTGGTAGCACATTTCAATTACCTAACGTAACTAATATTGATAGTGATGGTAGTTCTGTTTTAACACCAGCGATGGTTGGTTTTACCGCTAGTACTGCTGCGGGTACGGTTGTTCTAACCGTGAGCGATGCAAGTCCCAATTTTGGGGATACGGTCACTCTGACGGTAACTCCAACAGGAATAACACCTTCAAGTTATAGGTTTTGGATTCCGCAACAAGACAACACCTACAGAATAGTCACTCAAGCAACAAACACTTATTCGTGGAAAGTTGACATTTATGGCTCTTGGACGGTTCTGGGTGGCGCAAATACATTGAGCGCGTCAGCCTATGACATTGATGGTGTGGACATCATGTCCCGTCATGTGGCAGCACCCTACGTCAGACCTTCAGATTGGATGACGATTCCTTCAATTAATGTCGGAGGGGGTGAGGAAGTTTCTTATTGTTTAATGCAAGTTTTTGACACCTCTCAAAATTATATGGCGGTCACTTGTGAGGGGGATTTCACGGTTGATTGGGGAGATGGTTCAACACCCGTGGATTACACAAGTGCAACAAAGGCTGAAAAGTCTATTGCTTATGCGGACGTTTCAAATCTATCGACAAGAGGCTATCGACAAGCACTCATCAAAATCACTCCGCAGTCAGGGCAGAATTTAACAAAAGTAGACTACGCTGTTCGCCATACGAATGAGACAACGGCTAACATCAGTTCTCAAATCATCGAAATTGACCAACACTTGCCAAACGCGACAACATTCAAGATTTATTCAACTCTGCGGCATCACTACTATCTTGAGCAAGTTAATTGGCGAGGAACGCATAGTGTGACTTCATATCGCGAACTATTTCGTGATTGTCAACGTCTGCAATCAATTGTGTCGTTATCATGGGCGAATGTTGGCGACTGCTATAGGTTATTTTATGGTGCGAAGATGTTGAGGATTCTTCCCGAAGTTAATTTAACGTCATGCACCGTGGCTCAAGAGATGTTCTATCAAACAGGGATTGAGTGGCTTGGAGATGTTGTTATAACAGGCTCAGTAACGTCATACACTTCATTATTTAATAGATGCTATCAACTCATTGGAATAGAAAGCATAACTATAAATTCGTCAGCTACGGTCGTCACAAACTTTTATGCCTCTTGTCAGGTATTAAGATACGCTCCGTTATTCTCAATGCCTAACGCGGACTCTTTATTAGGCTTTCACGATGCGAATTATCTGCTTGAATACATTCCACCTTACGACACGCCCAATATTACGTCTCTTAATGCCTTCGCACGACAAGCATACTCATTAAAAGAACCTTGCAAATTCGCGAGTCCAAGCACGACAGCCAACGTGGAGTCACTTTATAGATGTTATTACAACGGAGTTAGTCTGACAACAGCCATGAGGTCAGGTGAACATGACCTGAGTTCCGTGACAACGGCTCAGGAATGTTATTACGGTAATCGAAGGATGCGACTTAGCCACACCGTTGACCTTCCAAGTTGCACTGATTTTAATGGCTTTCAACGGAATTGCAATTTTGAAGAAGTTGAGGCGTTTGACACATCAGCGGGAACTAATTTCTCGTACTTCTTATCGGGATGGTCGGGAAAGGCTGTGCCTCTATTTGATACAAGCAGCGCGACAACATTGTTCGGAGCGTTTCAATATTGTAATCAATTGGAAGAAATCGCGGATTGGGACACAAGCAACGTCACGACATTTCAACAATGTTTCTACTCTGCCCAAAGTTTATATCAACTTCCAAATTGGGACTTCAGCAATGCGACACAATTCTATCGTTTCAATTGCTATGGAAAATTCGCACGTTTCAATTTTGGAGCGACAACAGCACCGACAAACTTGAAAGAGGTTCTTCGAGGGAATCCGCACATGGAGCAGATTGAGGACTTCGATTGGAGCAGCGTAACAGACACAACCAACGCATTTCGCGATATGTATAATTTAAGAAGAGTCATCGGTTGTGAATGTCCCGTGAACATTTCTTTTTTGAATTGCTATGCACTTCAAGCCGATGAAATTGATGAGATATTCAATGATTTGCCAACGGTGGTAGGAAAAACAATAACAGTCACGGGTTGTGCGGGAGCTTCGACCTGCACACCTTCAATCGCTCAAAACAAAGGTTGGGCGGTATCAAACTAAGAAAATGGAAGAATTTAGCATACCTACTCAAGAAGCATTCTACAAGCAGATATTGATGCCTGAAGAAGATTGGTTTGTCGCTCTGCATTGGGTGAAAGCGCCTACCTACGAGCTTATCATTGAAGACCATACCGAATATGACTACCCCGTAGATGGATGGAACTACTATGAAACTCCTCCGCAAGCCTATCTTGATTGGGTGGAAGCTAACACTCCTGTTGACCCTCCTGTTGACCCTCCTGAAATTGAATAGTAAAAATAATAAACCTAAATAGGTTATCAAGTAATAATAACTATATAATAGTTATTAAGTATTAATTATTGTAAGCAAATGCACTAACAATTTAATAATCAATAAGTCTTTTGCTAATTATCTCATATTTATAATAAAGTATTATAATATTAACAACTAAAAAAATAAAAAATAATGGCAGATAGTGTATTCGTTAGTCCAGGTGTTTATACATCAGAAAAGGATTTATCATTCGTAACCCGTCAAGTTGGCGTAACGACTTTGGGGCTTGTTGGTGAAACAACACAAGGACCAGCTTTCCAACCAGTTTTCATTTCAAATTATGGTGAGTTTCAAACGTTTTTCGGTGGACTTAACCCAACAAAATTCAAGGATTCTGGGTACCCACAGTATGAATTACCATACATAGCAAAATCATATCTTACGCAAACAAATCAATTATTCGTATCTAGAATACTAGGATTTTCTGGTTATGATGCTGGGCCAGCTTGGGGTATCAAGCTTGATGCTGCATTGGACACATCAACAACTGGAACCACTACTGGTGGTACTACATTTACTGGTAGTTCAGTTGACCCTTTGATTACATATTCAGTTAGTTCGGCTGGAACTGTTACATATATAGATGTAAATGACCCAGTAGTTCAAAACTTATTAGATAATGGTGAATTAACTAATTTAACGACATTTTTGTCAACAGCTGTAACAGGTACAACGTATAATTCACCAGTTACATTTATGACACCAACTAATAATTCGTTTAGTGGTGTATCATTTAACATAACACCAACAAATACCACACCAGCTAACCCAACAGGTACAACAGCATATACTGCATATACTTCTGGTGTAACTCAACATTATTCAGGTACTGGATACTCTAATATTGAAAATAAAATAGTGGCATTATTGCGCTCTAGAGGTGAGTATGATGGTCAAGAGGTTCTTAATTTTGAGGTTACTGGTTATACCAATACCGATGATACTCATGTTGTTTTTGGTTCAACACCTTCAACGGCTGCGTCAGACCCTAAAGGTGATTTCTCACTTACGGGTAACGCTTTAACTTTAGATAATTTTAGTTATGAATGTTCATTCGATAAAACAAAAAGAAATTATATTACTAAGGTTCTAGGTAGAAACGAAAAAGATGGTAAAACAGCTTTGTTTGTTGAGGAAATCTATCAAAATATGTTTGAAAAAGATGTTGCCGATGGTAAGGTTAGAGCTATTAATATAGTATCATTAATTGATTACACTAAATCACTGTCTCAAGCCAGTCCATTTGATGACTACCTACAGGAATATACCCCAGCGGTTACACCTTATGTGGTGTCAGAACTTCGAGGTACAAATCTACTTAGATTGTTCAGAATGTGGACAATTTCTGATGGTAATTCAGCAAATGAGTTGGTTAAGATATCGGTTACAAATATTAAACCAGATGACAGAGAGTTCGACATAGAGGTTAGAAGTTTCTATGATACTGATGCTAATAAAAATGTTGTTGAGAAGTTCTCTAGGTTGACAATGAACCCATCATCCAACAATTACATCGCTAAGAGGATTGGTACATTGGATGGTGAATATGCATCAAAATCTAGTTATATCCTTATTGAGCTTGATGATTCGACTGACACTAGTGAATCATTCCCAGCAGGGTTTGTTGGTTTCCCAATTAGAGATTATACCGAAAGTACTAACACAGATATAATAGAACCTAATATTCTTTATAAACAAACATATGGTCAGTTTGAAAATAAAAGGAAGTTCTCATTAGGACTTTCAAATACCGTTGGTATCGATGCTGACTTCTTTGATTATAAAGGTGTTCCAAAGAGTGGCGACATTAATATGTGGACAGGACTTACTAAAGGGTTCCACATGGATATAGCGGCTACTGGTGCAACAATTGACGGTGTTACTATCGTAATAGATAGTACTGGTGGAACTTACTCTCCAGTATTCCTATTCGACACAGGGTGTTGCCCATTCCAAACTGATTCTGACATCGATGGAACAGCTTACGAGAAGATTTACGCACGTAAATTTACATTAGCACCATATGGTGGATATGATGGATGGGATGTTTATAGAGACCGAAGAACAAACACAGACACTTACGGTATAAGTGGTGTTAGAGGTGGTAGAGGTTTAGATTCTGAGGTTTTTGAAAACCGAGTATTGTCTAATGGTGATTTAGGTATCAATTCTGATTACTACGCATACTTGGAAGGTATTTGGTCATTCAGTAATCCTGAAGCGGTTAACATTAACGTGTTCGCAACACCAGGTATTGATGGTACTGAAAACAGTGACCTTATTGAGGCTTCGATTGAAATGATTGAAGAGGATAGAGCTGACTCTTGGTATATTATGACAACACCAGACGTTGACGCTTCGGGTGTAGTACTTACTGCTGAGGAGGTTGCTGATACTTTGGATGATTACTATGATAGTAGTTATACATCTACTTACTTCCCATGGGTACAAGTAAATGATACCGAAAATAACGTTTATATTTGGTTACCACCTACTAGAGATGTTGTTAGAAACACAGCATTAACAGATAATATCGCTTTCCCATGGTTTGCGGTAGCGGGTATCCAAAGAGGTAACGTTGACGCTATAAAGGCTAGAAAGAAGCTTACGTTGGACGAGAGGGATACGTTGTATGAGGCAAGAGTTAACCCAGTAACAACTTTCGCATCTGAAGGTATTAAAATATGGGGTAATAAGACACTACAAGTAAAAGAAACCGCACTTGACAGAGTTAATGTTAGAAGATTACTTCTTCAAGCTAGAAAACTTATTTCTGCGGTTTCTATCAGGTTGCTATTTGAGCAAAATGATGATGTTGTTAGAAATCAGTTCTTAACGCTTGTTAACCCAATATTGGATAACATTAGAAGTGAAAGAGGTCTTACAGATTTCCGTGTAGTTCTTGTTGATACTCCAGAGTCAATCGACAGAAACGAATTAAATGGTAAGATATTCTTGAAACCTACACGTTCTCTTGAATATATTAAGATTGAATTTAACATCCTTAATACAGGAGCGTCTTTCGAAAACGTATAAGAGTAGTATAGAAATACCAATATTAAAAAGCCTAGATTAATCTAGGCTTTTTTTTGTGTATAATAACACCTAACCCTTATTTATTAAAATTTCTTTAGTGTTTATCATTTTTCTTCTTTTCTAACTATTTATATACAACGATAATAATTAATATTTAAAAAACTAAAAAAAATGGCTGACTTATTAATGAAAATGCCTACACCGTATGAACCTAAAAGGAAAAATAGGTGGCTCTTGCGATTTCCTTCAGATTTAGGTATCCAAGAGTGGTGGCTGTCTTCAGCATCAAGACCTACAATTACACAATCAGACGTTGAGGTTCCGTTTTTGAACACATCAACTTACGTGTTGGGTCGTTTCACATGGGAAACCATTGACGTTACATTTAGAGACGCTATTGGACCATCTACAACCCAAGCAATAATGGAATGGGTACGATTAGGTTCTGAATCTATTACGGGTCGACAAGGTTACGCTGCTGGGTATAAAAGAGACATCTATTTGGAGATGCTTGACCCAACAGGTGTTGTTGTTGAGAAGTGGGAGATGCAAGGTACAATGTTAACAACTGTTAACTTTGGTGACTTAGGTATGGATGACGATGGAATCGCTGAAGTTACTGGGACACTTCGTTTCGATAGAGCGATACTTCTGTTCTAGCAGAATAGCTCTATTAAATTTAATACTTGCTTTACTTTTTACGCATTTAACTTTAAAATGTGTAAAGGGTGAAGCATTTTTATTTAAAAAATGTTATACCCGATATTTAATATAAAGTGTTATGGATAGAAATTTTAAGTTACTAACTAAAAAACAAATCTATGAAAGGTTTGACGTTGAGTATATCAAAAAACTAATTGAGTATTCTGATAATAGGAACCCTATAGGTACAAAAACAGCAATACATAAAGCTTTGTTTGAGGAGTTTGGTGCTGATGATAAACCTAATAAGTTGAACGAATTAAAAGACCTTGAACAGATAGAAGATACAGAAAGTGTTCAAATACCAAAAGCTTTATTTGATGAAATGATGAAGTTTTTAAATAATAACAAAAAATAATATAGTTTTATAATGTCCGAAACAAAACCAAATGTTTTTCCACAAGGGGAGGAAAGTAAACCCTCTGGAGAACCCGAACAACCAATTACTGGTGTATATCAAATACCAGATGAACAGAAAGCTGCCGCTGAAGAATTAAAGAATAGAGCTGATGAAGAGGTTGCCGCTAGAAATGCCGCTATTGAAGCGAGTAAGGTTGCTGAGCAACCAAAACCAGTAGTTAAACCTCAAGTTAAAGAACCAACACAACACCCTTTGGCTGAACCTAAGTGGGATTCCGCATTTGATTTGGTACCATTACCATCAAAGGGTAAATTATATAAAGGTGTTAGGGAAAGTGTTAAAGTTTCTTACATGACAGGTTCTGATGAGAATATTCTAACATCACCAAATCTAGTTCAAAGTGGTAAGTTCTTGGAAATACTAATTAGTAGAAACTTATTGGAACCAAATTTAAAATATAAGGATTTACATGTTGGTGATAGAAACGCTTTGATGATTTGGTTAAGGGCCAGTGCATTTGGTAATATGTATGACGTTACAGTTTTTAATGATAAATATGAAGAGGTTGAAGGTGAGGTTGATTTATCCGAACTAAAATATAAACCATTGGGTGCTGAACCAGATGATAATGGTTTATTTGATTTCAAATGTCCAGTTAGTGGTGAGGAATTAAAATTCAAATTCCTAACTGCTGGTGATGAGGATGAGATTGAGGCTAAATTAGCTCAAGAAACAAAAGATGGTGTTGAGCTTAATAATCGCTCAACATACACACTACATAAACAAATTATGGGTGTTAATGGCGATTTTAACAGCGATACAGTTAAGAAGTCAATTGAAAATATGAGAATAGGTGATATAAAGGCATTTAGAACCTACGTTGATAACATAGAGTCGGGTATCGACTTAAAGGTACAAGTTAGGACAAGTGGGGGTGAGTCCGTTTCTACGTTTCTTCCCATTGAGTCCAGCTTTTTTTGGCCTGACCTCTGATTACAGAGCCTATTGGGAGGAGGAACTTTATATTTGTAGAAAACATATAGGGTGGTCCCGTCAGGATTTAATGGATATGTCTATAAACAGTAGGCGCTATCAAATTCACTTGCTTAAGGCTGAAAACCGAGCGAGGGAGGAGCACTATGAAGAACAGCGACAAAGTAGTAGTTCTGGTGGTGGTAATCGAACTAGGAGTATAAGTGGTGACGAACTTAAGAGTAAATTAAAGAGTGGTGAAATAAATGGTTAATTAAGTATATTTATAATAAATGAATTATTACAATGATACTCACTGAAAACCAATTAAAGAATATACTTGAATCTTTAAATTTAAAGTCACCATTTAAAAACCTATCTGTTGGTACAATCATTGTCGCCAAAACACAACATAAAAAAACAGGTGAGGAGTATGAATTAAAGTTTAAAGTTGTTGAAGACTTAGGTGATTCAATAAGGCTTGAGAATATAAACCAAAATTCCACATTCACTGGATTTAACTGGATAGTTAAGAAGGACGAGGATGTTAGTGATTCTGACATAAAAGCAACCATTGCTAGTAAGAATACCCCAGATAATAAAAAATCTTATACATTAAAGAGGATATCCGATATGGATGTTGAAAGTGCGTCTGATGTTGATGGCGAAGATGATGCACCTGTTGGTGATGAAGATGACTTAGAGCAGTGTATTATAGATAAGGAGTCTAAGGGTCATGTCGAGAAATACCCAGCGTGTTATAAAGATAAGATAATCCAAGAGGAATTAGACGAATTACGGGATACAATAAAAGAGGGGAAAGGTTTCTTTTTTGAGATATCTGAATCAAAAAAATTAGTTTTTAATGTTTTAGAAAAGACAGATAAATTAGCTAAAATGGAGTTAACTGAGGTTGGTGATTCTAAGTATAATGATTTAAAGGGTGGTAAATTCAGTATATTATTTAAAAGTGGTACTATTGAACCTTCAGATACTGAAGAGTTTTATAGAAATTTTAACATAATATCAGCGGTTGGTGGTAAGGTTGAGACTATTGAGGATGTTAGTGATTATGGTGTGTCTGAACTGGATGAGGATGATACACCTAAGGGTGTTGATGGTATTTCTGATGGTTTAAAAAAACTAATAGATGAAAATGAGTACTTTAAATTAACATTAGGTGATTCAAGCACCATGACTTTTAGTGTTGTTGATAAAAAAGAGGTAAAGGTACTTGGTAAAGAGTCGACCTTAAAGTCTGCAACAATAAAATTAGTAGATACTGATAATGAAGAGTATTCTAAGCGTGTTGATATACAATTAGTAATAGACTTTTCAAAACCAGATGATATAATAAAATTAAATGGTGGTGCCTTTGATTTATTATTAAAAGGTAAACAAGCTAAAAAACCATTTTTATTAAAAAATATCAAAAAATACGAACCAGCATCATTTACTGGGGTTGAGGATAAGGTTGAGGAAGAATCAGAAGAAGATTTACTTAATCGAATTAACAGTGACCCTAGACTAAAGAAATTTTTTGTAGATAGACCTAAACTTTTAGGTTTTATTGAGGGTGCAGACTATACTGGGTTATCTAGGGTTTATGGTATATTACGGAAGAAGGGGTTTATTGAGGATGGTGATTCTAAGGGTAATATTAAAACCGATTTCAGTAATAATAAAAAGGTTAGTTTTATATTTGAAAAGGATATAAATTTAGGTACTAAACCAGGTTCTACTGAACCTCAATTAAAATTAGATGGTAGAGTTGAGAATGTAGCTAAAATACGTAAAATCAAAGGTAAGGTTTCATTTATATATAATCATAAAATAGATGATAAAAACGATATAGATGTTAAACTAGAATTAATAGATGAAGGTGAGAATAAGATATTTACCGCTAAAGTTTATACAGACGCACATATAGCAAAGAAAGTAAAAATAAAGGTTGATAAAGTTAACTTTATATAATTAGATTATGGCTGGTAATAAATTTGATAATATAGCTAAGAGTTTAGCAGAGCAAGAAGCTTTACAAAATAAGGTAAACAACAGTGCTGCTGAGTATATTAAAACTATTAAGGAGATTGGTCTTTTAGAGCAGAATCTAACCAAACTAAAGAAAAATCAAGCTGAGATGGATGCTGATGCTGTTAAAGCGGCTGAGGATAAAACGAAGGCTCAGGAGGAGTATAATGAAGCGGTAGAATCTGGTAATGATGAGCAGATTTCAGCAGCTAAGAAGAAGCTTGCCGCTGCTAAAAAAGAAGAAAAATCGGCAGCTAGTATAGCTAGTTATAATCAAAAACAAACAAAACAATTAAGTCAACAGCTTGCCCAACAGAAACAAATTGTTAAGCAAGCTAATTTAGCTAATATGGCCTATAAAAAGGCTGGTCAGATTTGGAATAATCTACCTGGTTTAGCACAAAAGTTCTATGGTACAATAAAGAACTTAGCCGCCGTTCAAATGTCTAAAGATATTAAGCAAGCGGAGTTAAGTATGGGTGTTCTTGGGGGGCAGGCAAAATTCTTTTCAGGAACAATATCAAAAGCTTCAGAATCAACAATTCAACTTGGTGTTGGTGTAAGTGATTTAGCTAAAGGTGCCGCTGGATATTCTGATGAACTTGGTAGGTCTGTTATGTTGTCTGAAGCTGGTTATAAGGCTATGGCTGAAATGGCAAAGGGGACTACTTTGGGTATGCAGGGTGCTGCTCAAATGGCTGGTGATATGGACCGATTTGGTTTAAGTGCTGAGATGTCTAGAGATGCAATACAAGAAACAGTTGATGTTGCACATAGTATGGGTGTTAACGCTGAAAAGGCGATAAAGGGTCTTGGTAAGAATCTTAAAATTGCCAATACATTTCACTTTAAGGGTGGTGTAAAGGGTATGGCTGAAATGGCAGTTTATGCTGAAAAGATGAAGGTTGATATTGGTTCTGTTGCTGGTATGGCTGGTAAGGTGTTTAGACCAGAGGGTGCTGTTGAAATGGCGGCACAACTACAAACAATGGGTGGTTCATTTGCGAGATTAGGTAATCCATTTGAGTTAATGTTTAAAGCTAGAAATGACTTTGGTGCGTTTACAAAGGAGGTTGCTGGTGCGGCTGCTGAACTTGCACAGTTTAATGAGGATAGTGGGGAGTTTGAAATAAGTGGGCTACAATTAGATAGAATGAGGGAGCTTGCAAAGATAACTGGTATAAATGAGGAGCAATTATCTGAAATGGCAAAAGCTGGTGCTAGATTTAATGAGATTGAATCAATGGTACCTAGTGCATTTAATGAGGAAGATAAACAATTAATATCATCTCTTGCATCAAAAAAGGATGGTGAATGGCAGGTTCAGATAAATGGTGATGACTTTCGTCTAGATGAGTTATCAACAACAATGCTTGACACTTATAAGAATGAAAAAGAATCTCTAGAAGAAAGGGCTAAACAAGCGCAGACTTTTGATGATGCTTTTAATAATTTAATTAACCAATTTCAATCAGTACTGTTACCGTTTGTTGAGGCATTAAATACTGCCTTAGTTGAACCTATAGCTGGATTACAAGAAGTTCTTAAAGACGCAAATGTATTAGCTAATATTAAATCATTAGCTGAAAAGGTTGGAAGTTTAATCGGTTCGATTGGTAAATTTATTATTGAGAATCCAGTAGCCTCTTTAGTTACAGCATTAGGTGGTAGTATATTTTTTAATGCTGCAAAATGGTATGCTCAAGGTGTTCAATTGGGTATGGGTTTTAATACTGTTGCAAGTGCTGGTGGTGGTGGTATGATGGATATGGTTGGTAAAAATAGTAAACTTGGGAAGATTAAGAGACTGCATAAAGTAGCTAAAGGTGCTAAAAGTGTAGCGGCTTTAAACTCTGCAAAGGGATTGGCCGCCAAATCTGCTGGAAAAATGGTTGGTAGGTTTGGTGCGCCATTAGCTGCACTTACCGAAGGTGTGTTTGAGTATAACAAACGGAAAGAAGAGGGTCAATCAACCGCTAAATCTGTTCGTGGTGCAGGTGTAAAGGGTGTGGGCGCTGGGGTTGGTGCTTTAGCTGGCGCTAAAGGTGGTGCAATGGCTGGTGCGGCAATAGGCGCACTATTTGGTGGGGTTGGTGCAGTACCAGGTGCTTTCATAGGTGGTTTGATAGGTAGTGTTGGTGGAGCTTTCGCTGGTGGTTATCTTGGGGATAAAGCTAACGAAGGTATCGATGCCATGGGTGTAGACGATGCAGTAATTAGGTTTAACCCAAAAGATAGAATTGTACAAATGAATGATGGTCTTGTTGCGTCAACAGATAAGGGTAAAATTAATGATTTAGTTGGTGGTGGTAGAACTAAAAAAGTTAAAGTTAAGTTTGATAAGCTTGAAATCGGTGGTAAGATAGAGTTAAATATGCCTGGTGGTAATGTAGCTAATATTAATTTAGCAAACGAGCCAGAATTTGTTAGAAAATTATCAACAATGATACAAGAACAGCTAAGAAGTAACCTTGCTGGCGGTAAATTATCACCAAATCCGATACCAAACTACGGATAATCAACTTTTTTTCGTGAAAGACTTGACTTTTGGTGAAATGTATTGTTAATTTGTACTATCTCAACGGGGGGATAAGGGGGGCCAACCTAAATATACTATATATAATATATAAATAATTATAATATACTATATATAATATATAAATTATTAATATATACTTTTTTATTTTGTTTGGTAATATATTCTAACCATAGGTAGTTTTAGTTTTCAATGATTAAACTATTTATAGGAAAGAATAAGGTTAAATGGATATTAGTAGTTTATCACCAAACATCAGAGAAAGTTTACTCGCAAGAAATATCATTTCAGATACCGTTGAAGAAAACGGTCTTTCAGGACTGTTATTTGACATAGGTAACTTAGCAGGTATCTCAAACGGAACGCCAAATGTTAGACCTTCGGATAACTTAGAAGACATTGGTGATTTATATAAAGACTTATTAATTATCAATAATAGGTATCAAGGGGAATTAAGTGATTACCAAAGAATATCCATTGTAACCACACCTAACCAATTTGAAGACGCTGACATATATAATACAAGTCCAGAGCCAGCAAATAGTCCAATAATTCAAAATAGTGAGCTAAGTAAGGAGTTCAACGCTCTTAAGAATAAATATCAAGGGTTACTACAGAATAATACAACCATATCGTTGGTTACATACCAACCCAGTGAAGAAACTTTCATTAATTATGATTATGGTTTAGCTGATTTAGGTTCAAGTGAGGATTCAAAAGAGTATCGTAAAGACATTACAACTAAGAATAAATATTTAGATTTTGAAGCCCAAATATTATCAGACATTATTACAACACCAATTGTTACGGATAAGAATTTACCAAACTATGCTGAAAGAATGTCTGGTATTGTGGGTGGTGGAGCCTCTAATAACGCCTCTAGCGTAATAGATAACCTTTTAGGTGGTGTAGTACCAAATTACTCAGTTAGCGGCACAGACCCTCTATTTGACGTTACAAGCCTTTTAGGTGGTGGTAGAAGTCCTGATACACCAGAAACACCATTAGGTGTCATTGGTGCTGATAGGTTGGGTTTTGCGATAAGACAGAATGCCGCTTTTAACTTAATTGAGGAGACAATAGGTAATGTTAACACTAATCCAATTAGTTTATTACAAGGTGACAGCTTTATAGTACCAAATTATAGTATTACAGTTGCCAAAGGTGGGGGTGGTGCTGTATTGGACTTTGCGGAAAGGATACTTGGGTTTCAAACACCAGTAAGCCTTTTATCTACAACATCTTCAATATTCTCTTCTGAAAATCCAGTTGCTAATATTGAGAGGGGTAACAGTATGATTGAGAATACTGGAAAGGGTCAAGTTGAGGCATTATTTTTCAATTTACGTCAGAATTTACTAAGTTCTAACGATATGAAAAGTGGTTACGCACCAGGTTTTGTTGACCCAAGAAATCCAAACGGTGGTATAAATGCTAATATATATGCATTTTTTATTGGTGGTTCAGTTATAGACATTGAAAACGGTCCAGATAATAACCCTATATCACAAAGTAGCTATAAACTTGATGGTATGGTTAAAGATTCTGGATTCCAAACCTTAGCTGATAAAAGTTATGCTGTTGATAATCGAGAGGGTGGTACTGAAACAATACCGTTTACTTGGGGTGCATTTTCAGACAATGGAAACTCAAGCGTACATGATGTGCTTGGCGCTGTACAAGCACCTTCAAAGTTTGATAAGAAGTCGATATTAGGTAAAACTCAACAACTGTTTAATACTGGTGATAAAATGAAAACAATGGTTAACAAAACTTTTATCCAACAAGATAAATCTGAGGTTAATTCAGCTGTTGTTAATAGTGAAGGTGTTAGTTATACATCTAGAGGTAGTAATAAAATTAAATTTAATGGTATTAACGCCGAAACCAACCCTGAAAACATGTTTTTTAGGAATTTCAATTCGTCAAGACGATATGATAGGGTAAATAGATTACAAAAACATAGTGGTATATTAGATAATGCTGGTACAAATGAAAGGAGAAATGTAGATAAATCAGTATTAGAAGATACTGGTTTCGTTAAGATAGGTCCAGATAATGGTGAGAAATACTCATACGTTATGGGGGATAAACCAGTTAAAAAATACATGTTTTCTATAGAAAACTTAGCATGGGATGGTTATTCACAAAATTTAATTCCAGAAGAGATTGGTAACGGTGACCCGATTAGTGGTAAAAGAGGTAGAATAATGTGGTTTCCACCTTATGAAATGGCTTTTACCGATAACACATCTGTTAACTGGGAAAAAACCGATTTTATTGGTAGAGGTGAACCAATCTATACATACAACAATACAACAAGAAATGGTACATTACAGTTTAAAATAATTATTGACCACCCATCATACCTTAATAGTTTAAAGGGTGAAAGTGATGAATTAATAAGTTCATTTTTTGCAGGGGGCTTTGAGGTTGACGATAGAGTAAGGTCTAGGTTATCAGCAAATGAAGTTCAAGCTGTTGAGATAGAGATGAATCAGAACATAAGGGACGAAAATAATACACCACAAACAGAACCTGAAAGTTTTGAATTTTATTTTCCATACGGTGATAGTGTTTTGAGTAGTATAACATTCAATGGTTATGAAAATGGTTTAACTGGTACTACCGATATTGATTATAACGAAAACCCACAAGGTCTTAATGCTGGATTAGGTGATTATGAAGATGATGATGGTACCATACGTATTGATAACACTAACTATGGTTTAAATAAAGGTAAAGCTGAGGAGTCATTTGCCACTACGTTATCAGATGCTATGTACCAATGCTCAGCTTGTAAAGTAATAATAACCTATTACGGTGCTGCTGGTGAATCTGATTTTACTAGAACAACTAGAGGTAGTACAGTTCAGAGATGGTTCAAAAATGATATTATAACATATGACGGTAACGATATCGGTTATGACAGTAAGGGTAATGAGGTCAGTTTTCAAAGATATGAAGTTAAAGACGGTGGTGCTATACCAGTACAATTAGTAGATACGTCAGGGTTCCCATTACCAACAGCAATGAGAAATATTAAAGAAGCCACAAAGGTTAGTGTTGAATTTAAATGGGATGCAAAAATAGCCGAATTAATGAACCCTAATAAGGTTGAACCAGAGTTAGAGGAAATAGAATTTAACTTAGAGAGGGGTATTAAAACTAGATGGTATCAAGAAGCTATGTATTTTAAGAAATTAGAGCAAGAAGATAAGTTTACTTATAATTCTATAAGTGAAAAGATTGGTCATTTTCACCCAGCATTCCATTCAATAACACCTGAAGGTTTCAATAGTCGACTTACATTCCTACAACAATGTACAAGACAAGGACCGACAAACTTTTTTACTGATGAGCAAGGTAATAATATTACAAACCTAAATAACGTCAGTAACGCTAAAAAGAATTGTAGACCTGACAATTTAGCTTTTGGTAAACCACCAGTGTGTATTTTAAGGGTCGGTGATTTCTATCACACTAAAATTGTTATTGACTCAATGAATTACAGTTTCGACCCATTGGTTTGGGATTTGAATCCAGAAGGTGTTGGTGTACAACCAATGATATGTACCGTAGATATTAATTTTGGGTTTATAGGTGGGTCAAGCCTTAGTGGACCAATTAATAGGTTACAAAATGCTGTTTCTTACAACTTCTTTGCTAACACAGAGGTGTATAGTCCACAATCAGATGTTATTGTCGGAGAATACCCTAATAAGGATTTATCCAGAGGGGAATATCCAACAACGTTAATAAAAGATAAAACCCAACCCGCAGATAGTGACGGTGTTGGTACTGATAACACCACTAATTCACCAGACACAGACCAAGTAAACCAAGCAGATACAGAAACTGGAGCTAATAACCCACCAGTAAGTGATTCAACAGAACAGGGTGATATTGAAAGATTAACTATTAGTCGTGCTTTTTGGGATGGTAATACTTTAAACTTTGCGATAACTAGAGTTGAGGATACCACGGATAATGATGCGTTATCAAAAGACTACCAGATTTCAGTAAGGGTTGACGATAGTGATATTGTAACTATCCCTAGTGCTGTGGCAAGTATGGATTATGCTAAACAAGGGTTAGATAGTGTTAATTTAGTTGAAAACTATGTATTAGAAATAACATCGGTTGAAGATTCTATTTTTCCTAATAACACCCTTTCTTCAATTTTAATTGTTAGTGAATTACCAGATAATATTATAACTTCTTTAAGAAAACTAACAGTTACTTTAGATGGTATTTCCACACCACTAACCTCAAATATAACAATCTAATAATTTTAAAATTAATGGCTTATTTTGATAGATACGAGAAGTTCAAAATTAATGGTACCGTTAAACCAATACCAGGTATAAAAATACCTATTGCTGGTACAGATAAACAAGTTTTATATAAAGCTGGTGAAACAAGGCTTGACAAATTGAGTCAAATGTATTATGATAATGGTTATCATGGGTTTTTAATAATGGCGGCAAACCCACAATACGGGGGTATGGAATTTGACATTAAAGATAGAGACGTTATTAGAGTTCCATTTCCATTTGACAGTGCTATTGAAAGGTACCTTGCTGCGTATAATACTTATATAAATCTTTATGGTTTAACTTAAACTGTGCATTAATGGCTACCAACTCTAGAATTTTATATGTTGACCCTAATAATATAAATGGTGATGCAATAACTAATATACCAATTAAAAATGAGGACCTATCTATATTTGTTGAATTAACCACTAGTAAAAAATCTAGAAGCGTTATTAAGGATGGTACGCAGTTTAATGACAATGGTATTGATAGTAAGGTAAGTTTTATATCTGGAAGTCAATCTGGGCCTAATAAATGTGATAAGTCACTAACAACTAGCTATACTGATATAAATACTACATTCCAAAAGGACGAGGACCTAGAAGGTTTTGGTATGACCGCAATAGATATATCGTTTGATACCGCTTATACTCCATTAGTTAAAATAAAATTTATTGACGTCAGGGGTGGTATGATGTCTAAAGGTAAGGACTCAAAATATGGCGTATTCTTTGAGTTACCATACCCTACCTTTTCGTTAGTTATTAAGGGTTATTACGGACCAGCCGTTAATTACTGTTTACATCTGGTAAAGTGGAACGCCAACTTCAACTCACAGACTGGTAACTTTGAAATTGACGCTGAATTTATTGGTTATACTTACGCTATGTTAACTGATTTATTAATTGGTTATATGAGAGCTATACCATTAACTAGTATTGGTAGTAAGGTATTCAAACAGGTTAAAGAAGAATACGACAAAGAAACGGGTGATATATCAAACGGTAATCAACTAGTTACGATTGGTGATATGTTGAATACCATTGCTACGTTAATAGCTCAATTACCAACAATCAAAAACAATAGTGATAGTTTTAATACAGTTAAAGATATTGATAAAGACATTAAAATACTAAAACAGATAAAGGGTATACATGGTGACTTTATTAGATTATTAAAAAAAGCTGGAAATGGTGATAATAAACTTCAAGGTGATGACACTTATAGTGTTATCTTATCACAAGACGGTGTTAAGGATTTAATTAACGCACGAAATACTGAGATTAAAGCGTTAATTTCCGAGTTAAACGATGATGGTTCAATAGAGGATTATTATGATAAAATAATAATAACTACTAAATTAGAATACGATAAGGTTAAAGAAAAAAATGAAGACAGTAAAAATTACCTATTTAGTGCGACAACAACGAATGTCGACAAATACGTTAAAGGTGAACCTAGATTAACCGATATATTAGACAAATTGAGTAATGCAAAAGACCAAGATAAGTATAAAAACGGGTTTTATGTTTATGATTATATAAGGTTTATTAATAAACTTAATGACCATTTAAGTATTATTGATGTTACTAGAAAAGAGAAACTGCAAGAATTTTCCGATAATATTAGGCAGTTGTCAAAGACAAAATATAATTTTGACCCAACGGTAAAAAATATTTTTAGAATATTAGTGGGGGGTGCTGAGACATATCTTAGGTCGATTAATACTGTATCTACCCAAGCTGAGAGTAGTTCAGACCGAACATCTGAATTATCTAAATTAATATCAAACAGGGCTTTGAATGTAAAATCCTTTTCTGATATATATGGGTTTCCAGAATATAATGAAGACGGTGAAGAAAAATGGTTAGGTACTGTTGTTGATGAGAATAAAGTTATTGAGGTAAAATTTGTTAACGAGTTACTTGACTCTTTAATCGAGAGTCAAAAGCAAGATGAAGAACAAACCCAGAGGCTCAATAAGGATTCGGCGTGGTATTGTGTCGGAACTGTTGACACACCTGTTGGTGATGACAGAAGACTGGTTCAGAATCCATATAGGAATTTAATTGGCCCAAGTGAACATCCACATTCAGTAATGAGACTTTTAATGTATCGAATGTATACTTATTTAGGTTTTGGTACAGATTTAATAACGGATGACACTGTAAAGTATATGGCTAAATTTGAAGCTAATAATATGTTTTATGGTGTGGTAAAAAAAGACAGTAGAGATTCAATATACACCAATTTTGACACAAAGGATAAAATACTTACACACTTCCAAGAAGGGTCAGGTGAAATACCTAATTGGACTGGAAAACCAAAAGATAGCGATTTTAAAAAGGTGCCATATGTTGTTAAACACGCTGGTGGTTTATGGAAATACGATTATATAAGTAAACCACCTACTGTAGCAAATAATGAAAATTATGGTGCTAGACAATATATACCGATAAATAATAATTATGATGGTAAAATATTTAGAACCAGTGGTATTAGTAGACTTAAGAGTGCTGATGAACTAAAATCTAGTGTTTTATTAGATAGTAAACTATTATATATTAGTAATTTTATAAATGGTAACACCCCATTATACACTGGGGGTACAAGTGATGCTTCTTTAGAAAAACTAGATGATGGGGCTAACTATCTTGAGATACTTAAATCAGAAGATTATACTTCTTATAGTTTTAACCTACCCAATGAAAACACTAAGACCGTTAAGGATAGCTATAGAGAGTCAATACCAGAGGATAAATCAATCGAGCAAAAAGTTATCGCTGGTAGAAATAAGAAATTAGATAAAATAGACCCACTAAAAACAAAATTTTATGTACCACTATTTGATACTGATGTTGCACCTGGTGGTGTTAATGAAGATGAGGATATAAGAGATGTTGATGGTACTAATGACATCTCCCAAGTATTCTATTCAAAGACCGAAAAGGGTACTCGTTTATCCCTACTTGATATTGAGAATGGTAAACTATCTAATTTTGGTCAAAATATGAGGTTATATTCACAATCACTTAAAGGTGATGATGTTATTATAACAAAGCCAGAATTTAATCTTTCAACAAAAGTAGCGTGGCCAGCGGTTGGTCATAATGAAACTATATACAAGAAAACATCAAATGCTGGTGATTTTGATATCAATACACTATCACTGTTTTCATCACCATTTTACTACGCACAAAATGCTACAGTATCTAACACAATTCTATGTCAAGGTTACCTATTTCTTAACACATTACCGTTAAGAGGTATTGTTGGTGACTATGATAATAAGAATCCTAATTTATTTGATACATTATTTGATGGTAATGACGACCACCGAAGTAGTACAACATTACAAGGGTTATTCACCAAAACGTCCGCATTTATAAAAACGCCATCATTATGGATAGCTTGGGTTGGGTCAATACTATGGAGATATGAATACTACGTTAATAAAAATGAAGACCCTATTGTTACAAAGGGGTTTTTATCTGGCTCAACGGTTAGTCCGCTGTTAGATGTGGATACATACCCGACACCGTTTGAACTATGGAACAATACAGAAGAGGGGTGGTTCACTTCTGAAAAGGGTAAACCACCAATGTATCTATCCAATACAGACGAAAAAACAGTCTATAAAAAAGTTGACAGGACACTATTAGGTTTACCTGAGAGTGTTAAAGGTCGGTTCATGTCATTTTTTATTGATTGGTGTGAGAAAAAATTTGAAGAGTTTAAATCAAAAGCCCAAATATTTAATGATGATATTGTACCAGAGACAAATGATGGTGTAGCAGTATTCGATACTTGGCAATCAAGCTGGAATGCGGTTAAATTACTCACACCAAAACGGAATAATGTGCCGAATCACCATCTACTATCCTCTAATTTTTCTGGTTTCACCACAAGTAATGGTCAATTAGTTGGTTACAACGGTACCACTGAAATAAATACAAGTATATCGATTAATCCGTCATGTGAGGGTAATATAATTAATTTATACCCAGTAATATTTAACGCACAACCACAATTGTGTTGGTATGTTTATAATCAAGAGGTTAACGTATCGTTACTCACAACCTATAAACGACTAATTAATGATGTATCGATAATCGCTAACAACACACCAAACATATGGAGAAGACGTGCTATAAAATATAAACGGGAACCATTTACTATATATGACCAAAAAATTGGTATATTCTTAGAGTCATTTACCGAGGAATATAAAAGACTATATGATGATTCGGCTGATAAGTCAAAAGACGATGGTGATGTTAAAAATGGTATATTCAATAGTAAAAACAACGAGTTTATTAAACTTAATATCTATCGACATTTAAGTACCATAAGAAATAAATGGTTGGGTGAGGTTGACTCTGATAGTAGCATGTTCTACCCATGTGGTTATGATGCGGAAAGTAACTTATTTAGTAGGTTTAAATTCTTAGATAAGGGATTTAATGATATTGGTGACGACTTTTTATTAAACGCAAGTGTAATTTCTGACCTAATAAAAAAAACACCAAACCAGAGTTTTTACGATTTGATTAGTAATATACTAGCAAACAATAATTTTAATTTTATAGCGCTACCAACATTTGTTGATTTTACAACTGAGGAGGGGTTAGGTAATATTTTTAAACCTAGGTCTTATGTTGACATGGTTACTAACGATAACAATACAACCATTGGACCATCATTTATATGTACATATGTTGGTCAAAACTCTTCACATTTAGATGTTTCGGGTTCTGATTTCCCAGATGATGGTGTATCTAGTTTAAACCCTAACTGTTCTACCTTTACAAAAAATAAACTATTCAGTAAACCAGATGGTAATAATATACCAGTATTTGAGGTAAACTATGGACAACAGAACCAGAGCTTTTTCAAAGATGTTAATTTAGACCAAAGAGAATTTGTTGAGACTCAAGAATCTTTAATTATAATTGATGAGTTGAGTCGAACTGGTAAAGATAACAAAGCACCGTTCCAATCTCAAAACCTATTCAATGTATACCAAACTAGAAGCTATAGTGCTGAGATTGAGGCTATGGGTATGCCTTTGATACAACCAATGATGTATTTTCAGCTGAATAATGTACCAATGTTTAGGGGTGCATATCTAATACTATCAACTTCGCATAATATAAAACCTAACCATATGACCACTAAATTTAAGGGTGTTAGGATTAAAGAAATTAATACACCATTAACTAAAGAGGTATTAGCACTTAAAGACTTAGCTTTAACTGAAACTGGTGACGCTGATTCATTGAGGTATGATGTCGACACTAATAGTGCAAATAGAAGTAATGTTGCTGGCAACTCAAATATGTATCTTGGTGACTACGAAAGTATATACTGGTATAATTACAAAGGGACTATAAAAAAATACGCCTTTGCTAATTCGGAGTTTGATAAACCATCAAACACTAAAAAGAACGGGGCCTATATGACCTATAACGAAATCTTTGATGAGGTGGGTAAGCTTACAGGTACCGACCCGATAATACTAAAAGTGTTCTCAGTTATCGAAAGTCGAGTGGGTCAAGATAAGGGTAAAGCACCTGGTATGAATGGTTTAGGATACGTTGGTGTATTTCAATTTGGTGTTCTAGCATCAAAAGACGTTTATAGTAAATTAAATGATTACATATTTAATAAGATGCCAGACCTATCGAGTTATGAGTTTTCTGCATCAGTCGATACAACAAATAAAACTGTTTTAATACCTAATGAACAGTCAACAAATGCTACGATAAACAACGTAACCAAGAACTCATTTTTTGATGATTATATAAATTCTATTGCCGCTATTTTATTAGCCCAAAGGAATATAGGTACTGTTTTAGGTACAGACCCAGAGACAATTAGGGATATATATTTTGCACACCAACAAGGGCGTGGTGGTGCTAAAACTATACTTAATAATGTACTAACTGATATTAATGACGGGTCGAAAACGTCAGGGAATATGCTAGGAAATAAACCATCAATTAAACCTGATGATATTATTTTAACTAATTATGGTTCATGGATTGCTGGTTGGAGTGGTGTTGTCGACAAAATCTATGAGGAAATTACTGGTACATATACACCGTCATTAATTGATTCACCACACCCTAATGCTGATAATTTAAGGAAAACAATCGCGTCCCTAGGTTATACTGAAAAAGGTGGTGAATTAAGCAGTGGTGGTGACATATCTGCTAACATGGAAAAGTACGCCTCAGCTATCCTTACTAAGATACACCAACTATACCCAGATTACGGTATTAAAGTTACTGCTGGTAACGATAAATTTCATCAGAAACCAGCCAGTGCTAGTAGACATAAAAATGGTGACGCTATTGATTTTGTCATTAAAGGTCCAAACAACGCTAGAATAAAAAAACCAAATGGGTGGAAAAATGCAAAAACTAATCCACCAGCTGTATATCCAACCTCAGACGCTGTGATTATTGATAATGTTATTAAAGTAATCCAAGGTTACGTTGTTACTAATTTAAGTAATTTATCCTATTTAGATGAATATAGAGAACCATCTAAACATGCTTCTGGCCCACATATTCATTTATCTTATCGAGCTGGTGGTGGGACTGAAGGTGCAAAATTTATTGCTCAGTCAGAGGCACAGCTTGATGCTGGGAACGTTATCCCTTATTATGTTTGATAATTCAAACTAATTTTGTATATTTGCAATATGACATTAGGTTACATAGTATCTGACGAAACAATTAAACCCGAAAAAAACTTCGAGGTTATAAAATATTCTGATTATGATGAATCAGTACATTCACCTGCACTATTTATTGGTTTTGATAAAATAAAAAAAATATTCGGGGATTCAATCAGTGTTCTAGACCGAAAGATTGGTAATGATAATTATTGGACATTCACTTTGGATGAACATAGGAGTTATCATGACTTAGATTCTTATGAGTTTATGAAACATTGTTACAATCTAATAATCAAGGATGTTGATTATTATTTTATCGACCCACTACTAATGTCAGAGGACAAACATCAGAAAATGTTCGATAGAATAAATGATAAAAGTAATAATATTATCACCTATCACAAGGATAATATGGTCTATATCTATGCTAATAAATTCATATTGGGTGTTAACACCGATTTTTATGATTTTATTGGTGATGATTATAAAAACATTTTAGATAAAATAAAAGCCATGTCAACCGTGTTTCTTAGTGGTGACGATATAATTATAGAATATGAGGATTTTATGTATATGTACGAAAACGATTACAAGTATATACCATATCTGTATTCTATAATTAATGATGGGTGAAAAACAAATAATCATAGCCACATTTGTTGAGCAAAACAAACTACAATGGTTTTATGGTTTTATGGAGGGTAGGTTTAATATTAAGGAAAAACACATATTCAGGTATGTTAATGTTGACAATCCAGACCAAGACATACTAACATTTAGGTATCTGGTTTCTGAAGATACAAAGGTCAATCTAAGTAGAGAATTCACAAATTCACTTACAATACACAAGAAAGGTGATTGTCTTTACACAATAAACGGACTTAATAGGCTTATTGAAGCGCTAAATCCAAACGCGATGGGTAATATAGATTACGCATCATTTAAAATAGATTGGTCAGAGTATCAGAATAAATTTATAACCGCATTTGAAAATGAGTTAATTATTAATGATATAAAAAGAAGTTTTTAGTCATTTTATGATATTTACTACTATAACATTAACATAAACTATACTGTTATGAGCAATAAAAAAGAAAAATTATTTGATGAGCTTGACGAGTTTTTAGCTCAGAATGAAAATAAAGATGGTACAACTATAGAGTGTACTGATGATGTGTGTGTAATCAAAAATGACAAAAGCCTTATTGAGGTCATGAATAAAAAAGTTGTGACACAGGACGGAAGACAATTACTTACTTGATATGGAAAAAGAAAATATAAATAAGCTTATTAACGAAGAGTCAAAACGACTTATGCAAATATCAGAATATGCGTTTTACACAGTAAACGAAGCTGAAGAAGATGAGCTTGAAGCGGAACTTGATGACCTAGAAGCAGAATTACCACAAGCAGATGACTCTGAACCAGAAGCTCAAGAAGAACCAATGGATGATATTGATGACGAAGGTGGTTTTGGTGATGAACCAATGGACGAACCAGCTGAAGAAATGGGTGATGGTGAAGTTGAGTTAGACGTTACTGATTTGGTAAACACCTCAAACGAACTTAAAGCTTCCTCAGAAGAAAATAGTAATAAGATGTCTGAATTAATTGACAAGTTTAACGATTTAACTAGTCAGGTTAGTTCAATGGGTCAGATGGTTAAGAAAATAGATTCATTGGATAATGAATTATCCAAAGTTAGTGCTGAAATTGAAAAACGTAACCCAACACCTACCGAAAAGATTGAGATGCGTTCATTAGACTCTTTCCCATATAACATTAAACTAAGTGACTTTTGGTCAGACAACTCTGATAAATTCACAACTGTTGATAGTGCAGAAAGTAATATGGGTGGCGAAGAAGAAGAGGAAGAAGAGGCAAAAGAATACGTATTAACAAAAGCAGACGCTTCTGATTTTTCAAACTCCGATATAAAGGATAGTTTCGGTGATTTTGAAGAGGAAGACATCGAATAAACATTTTTTTTACATAATAGTTGACACCAGTGTAAATTTGTTGTATATTTGCATTGTGTGTTATACGAATACATATATAACATAACAATAACAATAATTATTTAACATTAAATTTTTTAAAAACATGAGTAATCCATTAGATGCAATTTTAAACCAGTATAAAGAATCTGGTAGCAATGTGAACTTCCAAGCTAAGACTTACGACTTAGCTAATTATTTTAGCACTTATCTTCCAGAAGGTGTTACAGAAGGAAACAAAGTCGTAAGAATTCTACCAGCAGCCGAAGGTCAAGCGACCCCATTTGTTGAACTGTTTGCCCACAAGTATAAACTTGATGGTCAATGGAAAACCTTTCCTTGCTTGGATAAAGAAGAAGGTAAAGAATGTCCTTTCTGTGAAACAAGAAACGCTTTAAGAGCTGAAGGTACAGAAGAAAGTAAAGAACTAGCTAAGAAGTTCAATGTCCGCAAATTTTACATTGTAAAAGTGATTGATAGAGACAAAGAGCATGAGGGTGTTAAGTTCTGGAGATTTGCTGATAACTGGCAAAAAACTGGCACTTTTGATAAAATTGTTGGTATCTACAAGGCCGTTAAGCATGATATTGCTGATGCGACAACTGGACGAGACCTACAAATTAATATCGCTAGAAACTCAAACGGGTTACCAGTGGTCCAATCAATTATCCAGTTAGATAAGACTGAACTTTCAGAAGATGCAGACCTATCTAAAAAGTGGTTAGCTGATGCAAGAACATGGCGAGATGGTATTTATGCCACTAAATCTTATGATTATTTAGAGATTGTAGTTCGTGGTGGTGTACCAGCTTGGGACAAGTCAAAAGAGTGTTGGGTTGATAGAGATGCGTTAGTTGAGGATGACAATTCAAAAACATCCACTGATGATTTAGAGAGTGAACTAACTATGGGTTCGTCAAATAATAAATTGGCAACTGAAGAGGCTACCACTCTAGAACCTGCTACGGTTTCAGAACCTGCTACCTCTAGCGCAAATGATAACGATGACGATTTACCGTTCTAATCATTAATTAAAGTTTTAAAAATAAGTGGTGTAAAAGCCACTTATTTTTTTTCCCTATTTAAAATAATAATATAAAAAAATAAATAAAATGGCGAAAAAAGCACCTAAAAAAAACACAGAGAATAACACGGCTAATAAGAAATTCAACCTAGACTCGTTTAAGAAAGGTAATGGTTATGATGTTACTGTTAAGGAGAAAGAACTAACATGGATTCCAATGTCTGAGGCTTATTATGATGCGTTAAAAATGCCAGGACTTGCTAGGGGTTATCTAACATCGTTTAGAGGTTATAGTAATACTGGTAAATCAACAGCGGTATATGAAGCGGTTGCTGGCGCTCAGAAAATAGGTGACCTACCTGTAATTATTGAAACTGAAGGCAACTGGAGTTGGGAACACGCTAGAAATATTGGTGTTCAATTTAACGAAGTTGTTGACGAAACAACTGGTGAAGTATATGATTACGAAGGTGATTTTATTTTCATCAGTAGTGAGGATTTATTAAAAAGATACCAATACTTCGACCATTCTTCAAGTAAAGAGGGTACTAAACCATTAAGATTTGAACCAGTAATCGAAGATGTTGCTAAATTGATGCATGACTTACTTGATACCCAAGAGTCTGGTGACTTACCAAGAAACCTTTGTTTCCTATGGGATTCAGTTGGTTCAATTAATGGTTATCGTTCAGCGACATCAAAGAACAGCAATAACCAATGGAATGCTGGTGCGATGGAAAGTGCTTTTAAATCCCTAATTAATTATAGAATACCTTCATCTAAGAAGGAAGGTAAACCATATACTAACACGTTTGCTGTTGTTCAGAAGATATGGTTGGATAATGAAAATAAGGTTGTTAAACACAAGGGTGGTGAAGCATTTTTCTATTCACCTAGAGTTATTGTTCATTTCGGTGGTATACTATCACACTCAACAACTAAACTAAAAGCCACATCTGGTGGTGAAACGTACCAATTCGGTATTGAAACTAAAGTTAGGTGTGAGAAAAATCAAGTAAACGGTATTGAGGAGCAAGGTAAACTATCTTCAACACCACATGGTTATTGGAACCCAGATAAAATTAACGACTATAAAAAAGAACATCGTGACTTTATCTTAAATCGACTTAATGTCCCTTACTGTGATGACGCTTCCGACTTTGATATTATCAAAGAGGAGCAAGAGTTTTCTGGTGAGGATTTAATCGGGTCGATGACCAAGAAGTAATTTTTTGTTTAACCTTTTAACTAATATGAATGCCCAAGTTACCTCCAAAAAAAGGTAAACGTATTGATAGAATAAATACCCTTTTGATTGATGGTAATGCACTATTCAAAAGGGGTTATCATGGAAGTCATGACGCTTATAATAAAGAGGGTCAACATATCGGCGGCCTATATCAATTCATAACTGTTCTTAAGAAACTACTATCCGAAGACGTATACCATAGGGTATATGTCTTCTGGGATGGTGAGTTTAGTGGTAAACTAAGATACAATATATATAAGGATTATAAATCTGACCGTGGTAAAAACTATGAAACTGGTACCAAACCAGAAGACATGGATGAGAAACTACAACAGTATATGGTTAAAGAGTATTTGTACCACCTATCCATACGCCAAATCGAGGATGACGTTGTTGAAGCTGATGATTATATAGCTTTTTATTCTAACAATAAGGCTGATAATGAGGACGTTACGATTTGCACTAGCGATAGAGACATATGCCAACTTGTAAATGACAATATAAAAATATATCTTTGCGATAAGAAAATATATCTTACCAAGGAAAACTACAACGAATATTTCTCACACTACTATACTAATATCGCTTTGATTAAGACAATTACTGGTGATAATTCAGATAGTATTAAGGGTATAAAGGGTGTTAAAGAAGCCACACTTATCAAACACTTCCCTCAGATAACTGAGAGGTTAGTTGAGCTTAGTGAGGTATTAAGTGATGCTGAAAAGATTCAAGAGGATAGACTTTTAAATAAAAAGAAACCACTTAAGGCTTTGGATAACATAATAAATTCAGTTACCGAAGGAATCCAAGGTTCAAAGATATACGAGATTAACGATGAATTGGTCAACTTAAAAAATCCAAAGATGACCGAAAAATCTATAAGACATTTCTATGATGTTATTGAAACACCACTAAGTGATGATAGAAGCATTAAGAATGTGTATAAGATGGTTAAAAGGGACAGTTTAGATGACATTATTAGGTCATATTACATGTCAGACTACTTTCTACCATTTAAAAAATTAATAGATAGAGATTATAACAAAAATTAAAATTAAATAAAATGGCAACTCATAATTACGAAAGAAAACGACATCAGAACTTCGAATTTACCTTAACAATTAACGGTAATATTCTTTGCAAAAGATATTTCTCAGTTAGGGATATTAATTTTGATAATTTCAAGGATGTTAAACCAATGATGGATGAACTAACTGGTATGGATAATGACTATTTTGGTGGTATGGGACTTATCCCGACATATCTGAAAGATAAAAGTGTTGACTACTTATGGAGAATATATAATCCATACCTCAAGCAAACAGAAGATAACATTGATAGGCGTAATGTCTTTGAAAATGAAGACCTTATAGGTTTCAAAATTACGTTCTTTGATTTCAGGAGAAATGAAGAGCGATTAATCGGTGAAACACAATTTAGTGGTAACTTTTTTCCACCTAAAGTTCGCTATGAGATTAATATACGGGACATTATACCAAATATTATCAGAACAATCAGAGAGCACATTAGTGACTCATAAAAAAACCTGAAATTTAAGTTAATAATGGTATGTATTATTGGTATTTATAAAAGCAACAATTTAATGTTTTAGTATGAGTAAAAAAGAAAAAAACAATTTCGGTTATTTGGGTGTGGATTATCAGTATAATCTTATAAATCAAATGATAGTTGATACTAAGTTTGGTGAGAGTGTTATTGATGCAATAGACCACAATTATTTTGAAACTGTTGACCTTAAAAACATTGTAATTGAGATTAAAAATATAAAAGATAATTACGGTTCGATACCTGATTACCCAACATTAGAGATTAAGCTAAAGCAGATTAAAGACAGTATAGTAAGGGATTTTACTTTAGAACATTTAAGTACTATTAGAGGTCTAACGGTAAAGACACCAATACTAATACAAGAGGAGGCTATAAAGTTCTGTAAACAACAAGAATTAAGTAAGGCGGTTAAGAAGATACAAAAGATAATTGACACTGGTAAGTCAGAAGACTTTGATTCTGCTAGTGAATTCATAAAAACAGCACTCGATGTTGGTTATGCTAAAGATGATGACACAACTTTGTTTGAGGGCATAAACGAGGTCTTAGCTGATGATTATCGAAACCCGATATTAACTGGTATCGCTAAACTTGATGAGGTGATGAATGGTGGTCTATCAAAAACTGAATTAGGTGTCGTTGTTGCGCCTTTTGGTGTCGGTAAAACCACTATGGCAACAAAATTCGCTAATAGTGCGTTCAATAGTGGTTATAATGTTCTACAAATATTTTTTGAGGACCAACCAAAAGTTATTAAACGTAAGCATTATTCTTGTTGGACAAATATTGAATTGAATAATCTTGGTGCTTATAGGGAGGATGTTATTGAAAAGGTAAAAAGCATGGAGGATAATGCTAAAGGTGGCCTTAAACTAAAAAGGATGCCTAGTGATGGTACAACAATAAAGACAATTAGAAAGTATGTTGAAAAGAAGATTTCTGAGGGGTTTAGACCAGACATAATACTATTAGATTACATTGACTGCGTTCAACCATCCAAAAGGTTTGATGACGTATATGCTGGTGAAGGTAATGTTATGAGAGAGTTTGAAACGATGCTGTCTGACTTTAATATGGCTGGGTGGACATTTGTTCAAGGTAATAGAAGTTCAATTAAATCAGAGGTTGTTGAAGCTGACCAGATTGGTGGTTCGATTAAGAAGGGTCAAATTGGTCACTTTATTATGAGTATCGCTAAAAGTTTACCACAAAAAGATAGTGGACATGCCAACATTGCAATCCTTAAATCTAGATTCGGCAAGGACGGTTTAGTTTTCCAAGATTGTGTGTTTGACAATTCAAAAATTCAAATTGATATTGGTGAAGAACAAGGTGGGATAACGGACTTTCAAGCTAAAACTGGTATCAATGGCTCTAACCAACAAATGATAAATAGTGTCCTTAATAGGGTTAAGGAGAATAATGATAATAAATCAAGTGTAATCATATAATAATTTAAATGACGGAGCGTAAATCCCATTCATCGCTTTAGCGTGGGTGGGTAGTTCACTGGTAATTAATTAAATTATAAGTTTACAAAATTTAACCTTATAATATATTTACTAATATGGCACAAGGTAAATATATTAATATAAGGTACCCCTTTAAAGATAGTAATAAAGGTTTCTATCTTGACATGTCAAGCACTGACGCTGGGGCTATAAGGTCCGACCTTATGCATTTAATTCTAACTCAGAAGGGTCAAAGACTATACATGCCTGATTTCGGAACAGACCTACTTAAATACATCTTTGACCCAAACGACACTAAAATGTTATCCGACATCAAAGCTGATATTAATGAGACCGTTAAGAAGTATATACCTAATCTAAAAATTAATGACATTATTGTTGAAATAGATAATAATAATGAACATAAAACAACATTAAAAATTGATTATACCGTAACTGAAGGTGTTTTTGAACAAAATGATGTTATAATAATTAATCTGTGAACAACATATTTATATAGAAAGAATTTATAATGGCACAAAAAATACCATATTTTGCTAGAAACTTTGCTGATGTAAGAACTGAATTAGTTAATTACGTTAGGCAATATTATCCACAAATATTTAATGATTTTAACGATGCTTCAGTTGGGATGATGCTCTTGGAATTAAATGCAGCTGTTGGGGATATGCTATCGTTTAACACCGACAGGATGTTTCAAGAAACCCAAGTTAACTTTGCTCAGGAGAGGTCTAGTGTGTTAAGTATGGCTAGAACATTTGGTTTAAAGGTACCTGGTAAAAGAGCCAGTGCAACGATTGTTGATTTCAGTGTAGTTGTGCCAGTATTTGGTGATACGTTTGATTTATCATACACACCAGTAATAAGACAAGGGGCGCAAGTATCTGGGGCTGGTAAAGTGTTCGAGACTGAGTACGATATTGACTTTTCATCACCATTTAACATTAATGGTATACCAAACCGATTGGTTATACCAAATCTAGACGGTTCTGGTAATATTATTAATTATACGTTAACTAAAAGGGAAATGGTAATTAATGGTGTAACAAAGATATTTAAACGTGCGGTGGGTCAGAATGATGTTAGACCTTTCTTTGAGGTAACATTACCTGATAATGATGTAATATCAGTAAACTCAATAATAACCCTAGAAGGTACTAACTTTACAGAAACACCAAGCATCGACCAATTCTTGGACTTTAATAATAGATGGTACGAAATGGACGCCTTAGCTGAAGATAAGATTTTTAAAGAGGACCAATTAGCACCTAGCACCCAATCTGGCATTAAAACGGGTAAGTGGCTTCATGTTAATAGAAGATTTATACGTGAATATACGGATTTAGGGTTCACCAACATTATATTTGGTGGTGGGTCACAAGACATTGGTTCGTTATGTGATTTTGATGTTGATAAAACGTTAATTAATAGAATTGGTGATTTCATTAACAACATGAGTTTAGGTACAACCCTAACACCAAACACCACAATGTTCATAAGCTATCGTGTAGGTGGTGGGGGGTCTACTAACATAGGTCCGAACACTATTAACACAGTTAATAACGTTAATATAAATGTTAATGGTATTGACCCGACAGTAAATGCTTCAGTTAGAGGTTCACTATCTGTTAACAATCCAATACCAGCGATTGGTGGTAAAGAAGAGCCATCAGTTGAAGAAATACGTAACTTAGTTAGATATAATTTTTCAGCACAGAATCGTGCTGTAACAATTAAGGACTACCAGTCTAGGATACAATTAATGCCAGGTAAATTTGGTGCCCCATTTAGAACTGGGGTTATTGAAGACCAGAATAAAATAAGTGCGTATCTTTTAACACTTAATAGTGATGGTACACTATCTAATCAAACGTCTACAACGTTAAAAAATAACATATCAGACTATCTTGCTGAATATAGAATGATGAATGATTATGTTGAGGTTAAGAGTGGTAAGGTAATTAATTTAGCCTTTGATTGTGATGTTTTTATTGACAATCAATACCCACAGACACAAATCGTTAGTCAAGTAATACAACAAATACAAGACTATATGGATATTAATAATTTTGATATGGGTGAAACAATATACTTGAGTCAACTGATTGAAAATATTAATAATGTTGGTGGTGTTTTGAACGTAATAAACTTACAAGTATTTAATAAGGTTGGTGGTGATTACTCATTAAATGAAATATCACAGACGTTGGAAGATGAACAGACGTTAGAGATTAATATATCTCAGGATTACGCCTTAATTGGTGACCCAATTAGTATGTTTGAAATTAAATTTCCAGCTGTAGATATACGTTGTCGTGTTAGAATGGTTTAATAAATAAATTGTACAATTTTTAACATTGACATAAATAAATAAATTGTTATACTATATTAAAAATAAAAATGGGTTGTAATTGTAAAAATGTAAGAGACACCACTGTTCCAGAGGGTAAATTAATGAATCAAGGTAAGGGTATTAACACCAATAATATCTTTAAATGGTTAATTTTTATTGGTATGTCGATACTATCCCCACTATATCTACCCTTTTTTATTTATTTTCTTTACAAATTAATACTTAAAAGAGAGGACTTCGATATATCATTCATGTTAAAGTCTGCTGTTAAGCTCATTAAAACTTACATGATGGTTAAAAAACATACGGGAATTGTACCAGCAGATTTGGAGGTCTATGATGAAAAAAGTGGGTTAGCTGTTGTAAATGTCTAAAACAATACGAATACGAACAACACCCAATGGGGACGATAACTTCATCAAAATCAATATGGAACAGGATTTTGATTTTGTTGAAATCCTATCATTAAAAATCTCTCAGAAAGAACTTTATACCACATTTTGTTCTGGATATGGCGCCATTGTTGGTCGTGTATCTGTTAACGGTGGGTTTGGTGTGCCAAATGCTAAAGTAAGTGTTTTTATACCAGTATCTGAACTGGATAGAGAAAACGACAAAATATTTGGTCTATACCCATTTGAAACGATAACGGATAACGGTCCTAACGGGTTAAGGTATAACCTACTATCCAAAGACAATCAAACGAGTGATGATTGCTTTACACCTGTTGGTGATTTTCCAGATAAAAGAACATTTCTGGATGACGATGCGATGTTGGATATCTATTGTGAGTATTACAAATTTACAACAACAAGTAACGCGGCTGGGGATTATATGATATTTGGAGCGCCAGTAGGTGCCCAAATAATGCACGTTGAGGCTGACGTATCAGATATTGGTATTATAAGTCAGGAACCGTCTGATTTTATAAGAAAGGGTTCTTCTATTGAGAATTTTGAATCCACAACAAAATTTTTTGGTAGTGATGAGGATTTAGATTTTAATTTACAAATAATAAAACAATCACCGATAAGTGTTAATGTTCAACCGTATTGGGGTGACGAGGATAATTGTAATGTCGCAATAACCAGAAGAGACATTGATTTAAAGGCTGCTGTTGAACCACATGCAATATTTATGGGTTCTATATTTGGTGATAATGATGGTAACGCTGTGAGCATACAATGTAGACCAAGTAAAAATCTAGGAACATTAAATGACCAAACAGCTGGCTCTGGTACGATTCAAATGGTTAGAAAAACCATTGCTGGTAGTGTAGAAAGGTTTGATATAGGTGGTGGTCAATTAATTGATTCTGACGGTACTTGGGCGTATCAAGTACCAATGAACCTAGACTATAGGGTTACTGACGAGTATGGTGACCTAGTACCTACAGATGACCCAAAGAAGGGTATACCAACAAAAGCTAAAGTAAGGTTTAGAATTAAAATGGATGTTACTGGTGGTGAAGGTAACTTAAGGGAACGTGCATCCTATTTAGTTCCGAATAATCCATTATCGAATGGTAACGTTAAGGGGGGGTCGGCATATGAATTCGGACCAAACACGAGAGATAAAGACCTAACTGAATTTACATGGAATTCAATATATACTGTAAAGAATTTTATAAGAAGGGTTCAAAAAACTGAAAGTCCTGACGACCCAAAGGAAAGAAGTTTTCTAGGTGTTAAAGATGTCGATAGCGCTAGGGGTAAGTACACACCATTCCCATACAATCATTTAAATTTCGAATCGGACGCTTTATTTGCCTTTATCTGTGGGTTAACAATTGCATTATCTGCTATTATTATTTTAATAAACGCTACGATAATTATGCTTATAAATGGTATTATTAATACTATAAACGATTTGTTAGGTTGGGCAGGGGTTGATTTAGACTTCATACCGTGTATAAGTCTAGAGTGCCAAGAAAAATTATTTGCACCAGGTTGCTGTTCCCCATTTTCGGTTGAGTTTCCATGTAATTCGGGTGCGCAGAATTCTTTTGGTTGTGAGCAGGCTAATGCGAACAATGGTAATAATGTTGTTTGTGTCGGGGATGATGTAGATAATGAGTGGGACGAGACACTACCACCAGGTGATGCTGGGTACACAAATTGTGTTGCAATATCGTTAGCTGAAGATATGAATCTATTCCAGTTTGATTTTTATAATGACTGGGTTAATGGGGCGTTATACTCACCATTATTTAAAGCTAGGATAAAAGAAGGTGGTACTGGTGAACATAAATTTTGTGAATGGTCTTCTGGTGGTAGCCCAGCAAATATGAGTATTGATAATGATGGTGCTAATGGTCCAGATAATAGTAATTATAATGACTTATATATAATCGAATCTTGTTGGGGTGTGCCACACCCTTGTAGTAATCACGACCCATCCTGTGGTCCATTCGACCCATGGGCGGTACCTATTTTAAATAAGTCAGGTATAAAACGTGTTGGTTCTAACCCAGTAAGAAACGGTTTAATTGTTTATTATGATAATCAATATTATTACTCATCAGCACTTAGAGACCATGATGATTTGGTTCTAGCAACAGATATTGTTACCTTAGGGTCAAGTGTAAGATGCCATTGGCTGGGCCTACCGTCAATTCATGAATTATTTGTTGATACAACCTATAAGTTACCACCATATTTATTTGTCAAGGACCTTACTACCAATGACAGGTTAACGACTGGTATGGATGGGTTATCAGTAAAGGTTAAACACTCATTATTTTTTGAAATTAATTGTTTCTTTTTAAGAACGAACGGTAGGACCTGTGGTAATATTAGAAGACAATGTGAATTGGGTGTAGGGTTGGACGAAATTAGAAACGGTACACCACCACCTGTCGAATACCCAAGAATAAATCATGAAGATATTGACGTTAAATTTTCTAGAAGTGTTTTTGCTTGGATGAATAACCAAGCACTACAAACTTTATATCCTTCACCATTTGATGTTAATGTTGATTTTGATGCTGAACCTGAATGTGGAGTTCAAATGGGTGAACCTGATTATAATAGATTTAGGTATCATTGGGCCAGTCCTAGTGACACGGGTACTCTATGTGCTTTAAGGCCAAGCCCATATGACTCTTTTTATTTTTATTTTGGTTTAAATAGGAGTAAAACAGCCTTAGCGAAACTTAATTCAAAATACTTTGCACCATGCCCAGTTAAAGATAAACCAGATTTTCTAATATTGGGTGACGTCACTAGTAGTACTATTCTATGTAGTAATGATGTCGGTAATGGTGCTATTGATGTTACAATACAAGGTGGTACCGCACCCTTTACCTATACTTGGACTTCACCATACCCACCTAACCAAATAGTTTATGTTGGTAACGCGGATTATCAAATAGATTTCGATAATGGTGTTGGTGATTTAGAGGACCTTTGTGGTGGTGCATACACCTTAACAGTATTGGATGCAAATGGTTTATCTTCAACAATAACGTTTATTGTTGGTGAACCACAACCAGTTACATGTCTAACTAGTGCAATACCAACATCACAATTTGGGGCAGCTGATGGTATTATAAATGTAACAATTAATTATGGTTCCCCACCTTATATTATGGACATAACCCCAGACCCTAATAATCAGTATCCGATAACTGTATCCGAAGCTGGTACAACTCAAATTACAGATTTACCTATTGGAACCTACACTATTGATATCACTGACGCTAATGTTGAAACTACACAATGTGTTGCAGAGGTGACAGAACCACTAGGGTTAAGTGCGTTAATAAATCGGGATTATAATGTAGGTAATGACCCGATTGATAACCCTAACGACATTTATGACCCACTTAGTTACCCAAACTATAATATTAATAGTTCGAGCTGTGGTACCAACTGCGTGGAAACCAATGTGTTATGTAATGGTGATGATAACGGTGTGATTAGGGTAATGCCATTTGGTGGTACACCACCCTATACTGCAACAACAGTCAACGGTGCTGGTGATACATTCGGCAATATTCCTGGTGGAACCCCAACAGTGTTTACATTCGGAGCGTTAGGGGTAGACAGTTATATTGTAACCGTAGAGGATTATGTTGGTGGGGTTGTATCGTATACTGTTCTTGTTTCGAACCCACCAGTCTTTGAGGTAAATAATAATAATCTTGTTGGTATCCCAATACTTACATCAAGTAGTATAGAGTACACAGTAGCACCATACATCGTTGGTGAAGATATAATCTATTATCTATACGATAGTGGCGGTAATAATCTAATTGACTCAGAGACGGTTGCTAGTGCTACGCATACATTTAATGGTTTAGACCCTAGTACTGACTATCAAATAGCTGCAAAAAATAGTAATGGTTGCTATAGTGTTAAATTAGGGGTATCAACAACAGCTTAGTATTATAACTAACTTTATTTTTAGATAAAACTTCATATAATATATTTACCATTATAGGGTGAATTAAAAATGAACAACGATAGAATAAAGCATAGGTTACAGGGCACTGATTCACAGTTAAGTACAGATACCGACACGTTTATTAATTTGAATTTAGAGGGTAGTAGGAGAGTGCTACCTGAAAACGAGATTAATGAGGTTGTAAATACTGCTGAAGTTTTCAATAACGAAAGACAGTCCAGTAAAATATATCGGGTACTAGGTACAATAAAACCTATAATTAGTAATGTACTGTTTAACATGGAAGGTGACTTACCCAACCCGACAACTCAATTTTCAGATACAGCATCATATGGTTGGAGTGTTTTCAATAGTGATAGATTCAGATTAGACCCTATAGATAATTTTAATAATGATACTGGTCAGTATACTGGTCTAACATATGCTCAGTCCTATAAGAAATTTTTAAAAGAAAAGGATGGTTGGTTTGGGTTTTATAACCCAGATATTTTATATACTGGTAGTTGTGATTTCTACACTATGGAACCAAAAAAGGAAAGGTTCTCATTAAAACCTAGCGACACTAAAAAGTGGGAATTAACAATAACATACCCATTTTCTGCCGACACCACACATTTTCTAGTTACTGGTACAACTTTCGGTGGCCTTAAAATTATCGGTAGACAAGACGTAACTATAGGTGGTGTACCTAGCGTAGCATTTTCAACACCAGTTAGACATAACCTCAAACAAGGGGATTTAGTTTTCATTGAGGGTCTAAACCCAAACACTCTAGATGATTATTACCGTGTAACAAGAACAGGTCTTGACGATGGTAGTGATATGGAATATTATTTTTCCGTTGGTATTGATAACGCAGTTATTAGCGGTGTAGGTAGCGCTAGATTCAGAAGAGTTTTAGGTGGTAGAGAGAATGGTTTTCAGTCTAAATATTACTTACGGCTATTCAAAAAAATAACAACAGTCAATACTAATATCAATAACGGGACGATTGAGGATGATGATTATGAAATATATCAAGCAGCATTTTCTCAAACAGTATTCAACGATGAAGTTTGTCAGTTTGTTTTTAATGAGGATATAGATGTCGGTAATATAACCGATAATCTTGGTCGACCAATCAGTGAGATGTTTTTAACTACAATTAAAACAAGGGATTCTAACCCCATAAATGGTCAAAATTTTTTCACAGATATACAAGCTGGTTTAGATTGTGGTAATGTTGTTGGTATTTCTTCACCTGATTTTTATCCAGATATACCTGACGTAAGACAACTTAGGGATGGCCCGCCGAATGGTTTATCAAATTACAATGACTCACCACTCCCACTCACCGCGAATGTTCGTATATCTGATGATATTTTTTATGGTGATATTGTCGAATACAACGATTACGAATTAATCGAACATGTATTAGGTGGTGTTGGTCATAGATTTAACACTGAGGATAGAATAGGTACTGGGGGTATAGCCGAAGGTCCTAGACACGAAGGTTATTTTTATTATCCTCACCATAGGATTAAAATAAGGGACTTTTCAGCGTATGTTGAGCAAGGTAATGCTAACACGGTTGGTATACCTGATTATGCTTTTGATTTGGGTGACGGGAGATGGTTATGGCGTGATTTATTGGATATTGGTATAAACAATGGTCAAGAAGAAACGCTTAATTACCCATACTTAAATGGTGCCCACTATATGTACCAGAATTTTTGTTTTCCAGTAAGAAGACAAGACCCATACGGTCAATATGACCTGTATTATGGTTATGAAACCGACCCGATTGACGGGCAACTTAATTATGAGCCGTTTGATATAGTTGGTGTGGGTATAACTGATAACTTTGATGTAAACTCTGCTGAAGATGCTTGTTGATAGATACCAAGTAAAAATACCAAGGATAGACTCAAGTGCAACGACAATAAACGTTCCAATTGACCTAACACCACAAATGGTCGACCAATCTGAAATTGTTAATAGAGAGTTTGTTTCGGTCGAGGTTGATAATGCTATAAATCCAACTTTGGATTATGAAAAGGTAAGATTCTTACCAGCAAAGGTTAGCCCAAACGCAACAGCGACAACGGTTAGCAACCCTGTTATTATGCAACAAGTTATTTATAAAATAAGTCTTTTGGATAGTTTTGGTAATTATTTTTTACCAGACACATCATATGCTGATGCGGGTTTTAGTGATGACGATTTACGATACAGAAAAAATAAAGTAACCAAATCATTTTTACAACTATCTTTTTATGATTCAGATATAGTAACCGACCAAAGATTGGTTGCTTCAATGTCTATAAATCCGAATATAACCTTAGCCGACATACAACCCAATAGTACACTATATCCAGTAGCTGATAAATTACTAGAATTTAGGTTAAGGAACCCACTAACAGACGATGAGGCTTTTGGTGAGGGCTTTTTTGTTTATTATTTTAAAGATGAGGTCGATATAAATCTACCAGAATTTTTATATATGAGGGCAACCTTTAATAACGCCAAAACTGGTGTGGCAACTGGATTAATGGTTGATGCTAATGTACCAGCGATAGATGAGCTAGTTGGTCAACTACACACTAGATACGTTCTACACAGAACAGTAACAGGTTATTATTACGCTATAGATGATGCGTTTGGTGTGACACCACCTGCAACAACTAATAACGTGGTTTATAATACAATAACACAATCAGTTACTATAAATTTATATGAAGTAAACGTATCATAATATGAAAGTACTAAGACGTAAAATATTATTAGATGACCTAAAAAGGTTTGATGACGGGGTGGTTTACGATACGATAACAGCAACATCAATCTACATGAAGGTTGAAATGACCCAAACTATCGATGATTTGGGTATGGTTACTAATTTACCATTTATACCAAATGGTGCTGAATGTGCTCAATTTGACGGCTCAATTATTGTTACAAATGTAACATGTTATGACCCCAACTCACCAGCACCGTCAAGCGCATACATAAACGTAACGGTATATGGTGGGCAAGCACCGTATACTTATAATTTTTCCTCTGGTACCACCTCAATACTCAATGTGACAACAAACAACACAAACTATATGTTACAGAACTTAGCCGCTGGTTATTATTCGGTAGAGGTCGTTGATAATTTAGGTTGTGTTGTGTCGTTAGCAGGTATCTCAGAAAATCTATCTGATGTGGTAACACCAACAGGGTATGTTATTTTGGGTGTGGAATACGATGGAATACCACCTGGTACCCACATACCTTTTACGGATATAACAACAACTATAAGTGTTTGCGAAGGTACTGACGTAACTTTAGGTATTAATGATTACACCGATTACAGTGAGGTGTTATGGAGTACAAATGAAACTACAGAGACGATTCAGGTTACACAAAGTGGTAATTATTCAGTCCAAGCGTCCAATGGTGACTGCTTTGGGGGTACACCAGAAGTTAACATATTTCTTTATTCAGATAATGCCAGTCAGTTAGAAAGCCAATTAATTATTGAACCAGACACTGATGTATCTGGGCTACAAGGTGATGGAACACAACAAGACCCATATATACTACCGTGTAACCCAGAAACAACGACAACACCTAGATTCCGTGCAAGATTACAATCAGGTGTTAACCCAGCGAATTTTAATTGCCTTTATAGTAATTGGCATTCATCATGGCCAACAAATCCGCATTATTTTTATCAAGATAGTGAATTAGGACTCTTTAACGTCAATCAAAGTCAAGAATTAATAGCCGACCCAGATAATTTAGGGAATAGTTTATCACCAAACCAATGTCCACCAGATAACCCTTGTGGCATTTTTCTTAAAAGTAGAAGTTGTGGTTGTACAAATACAGTTTTAGTTCAAAGTAATATAATTTGGGTGGCATATGGCACTAGCCCTGGTTGTGTGGATGTAATATGAAGAAATAATACAGGTTGACAATAAATATTAAAAATAACATCATAATATGCCGATAATATCATATAATATACAGGACTTAATCAACGATTTACAGTCACTACCACCGAATGGTGTTACATTCCCATTTATGTTCGGAATAACACCAACAATGTTAAACCCAACATTTACCAACATCTCCAATTCACCTTACACCAGATTTTCAGGTTCAACAGTGAACCAATGGTTTTTTTCTGGTGGGTTTGTGAGTGGTTTTACAAATGATAAATTAAACGTTGTAAGGTCATACGATGCTGCTGATTTATATAACCCAGCGGTGATAAATAATAATGACAATTATAATAATTACTTAGGTACATTTATTAGCGGTGCAACAAAGGTTGTTGACGATACAAATCCGATAATATACGCTGTTGATGCTGAAAGTGAACCCCCATTCTTCCCACTAATCGGTACTGATGCTCAGACGACTGGTATAAGATATAAAACCTATTCTGACGAGTCTTACCGATTGGTTGACTTTGATGGTAATGTAACTCAAAAACCAAAAACCGAATTTAGATTTGTTGGTGAGGGTTGGAACGCAACCAACGTTGACCTAATGGCCTATATTCGTAGAGAATATTTAATGGGTATTGTTAGTCCGCCAGAGGTGCAAAGTGACGTTTTTATAGATAGAGGTGCAACAACAGTGTTAGAAGACCATTTAATATTGGGTGAGATAAGAGGTTTGGACGCTTTACAAGATTACAGAAATGGTTATTTTAAATTTGGGTAACCTAAAAGTGAGTTAGATTACTATTTACAGATATAATACTAAAATTAAAGAATTTTGAATGTCGACAGGAATTTATGGTATAAACAGACCCGCTGATGTAAGCCCATCAGATTGTGAAATATGGGTACACTATACACCAAGCAGAGACGCTGTTGGTAATACAACGGTTGCGCAATTAGACCCACAACAGGTTTTATTACAAATGGATAACCCTAATAAGGTTCAGTCCAACGTAACAACTGGCTTTGAGGTATTTGGTGGTATGTACACCTTAAAATTACCCGTTGGTCAATTTAACCAAAAAGGTATCTACACGGTGATGATTAAACCTGTTGAAATCAGAACTAGAATTGTTGACTGTGGTGTGCTATCCGCTTTCCCAGACATTAAGGGTATACTATTCGATTTGGCTGAGATACCACCACAACATGTTAATAAGTTTGAAAATAATAACCTTATTGGTTATAGGATAGAATACCTTAATACCAATACGAATGTTAGTGATGTTAAATTACGAAATTTCTTTAAGGTCGTTACATCTAATAACAGGTCTGAACCAGTTAATCAAAACCTAACAAATACAAGCCAAAAGGCTATAAGGTATAATTTTAATGATAACTCGACCTTAGTATTTTGTACTGTATCACCAAGCTCGTCCACAAACGTAAAACCTAATGTACTCCCCTTTATTGGTCAATCAAACCAAGAGGTGATAATTACAAATACATTCTTTAACCCAATTATGGTTGAGATTGAAATGGTTGAACACGATATCGAAACATTAGCATATGGATTATTTGGTAACCAAACCAAAAGTCTTGAGGATGGTATATACACGATATATAACTTTGAAAACCAAATATATAAACAATATAACTTATTTGAAATTAAAGACCAATTCACAGGAACACCACTATTTGAGGTTAGAGAAGAGAGAGATAATATTGACTTTACTAAGACATTTGATAATGTCTCTAACATTTAAAAATAATGGCTGAAAACCCTAGAGTTAGAGTAGCTGGCTATGCCCAACGGACATTTTATAATGACGGTATAGAATATCGTAATTTTGCTGACAACCTTGTCGGTAATCAGTTCGTTGAGGATGGTGGTACAGCACTGTTTACACTAGGTAATTTTGTGGTTTCAACAAACATGGAACCACCTAATAGTTTTAACTATAATTTAGGTAGCTACAGTCAATTCTTTACGCTTAATGACATTAATGTGTCAGACAGTGAATTATCGACACTATTAGAAAACAACACCACCGCTAAATTAAAACTTGACGACAGTAATCTATTAACACACACTTATTTTGGTTCGGCCACAGAATTTATACGGGTTTCTCTGGAAAAAATAATAACTGATTGGCCAGCGGCAATTTACATGAACCCGATTTCGACAACACCCAGTGGTGTTGAAACGGTCACATTTACTTTAACGGATTATGCCTTTGACCAGATAAGCCAAACCGCAACATTCAACATACCAGATTTAAGTATAAACAATAATTACAATATTAATTATTTGGTTAATGGTACGATTTTAAATACTTTTAATGAGTCGAACCCATTACGTGATTTAACTGCAAATTTTTTAAGTTATTCGTTATTATACAATGACGTTGAATATGACTTAGTTGGTTTTACAGGTTTAACAACACCAAACATTGGTAGTATTAATGTAACTGTAAATGGTAATCCATTTGCTACTACAGGGAATACACAGAATCAGTATGTTAGTTATCATATAAAACCTAATAAATTAAATTCGGATACATTTTTTAATGGGCTTAATGATTTTGAATCAAACCTTTTAAATACACTTATACTACCAAAATATACGTCAACTTTTAGGTTCCCAGTTGAAAGTGATGATGGTACTATATTATTTCAGACAACAACACTTACTTGGTCAACATCAGATGGTTACAATTTAGATTTTAACACACCAAACTATACACAATTTGTTAATAGTTTAATTGATATAGCGGATAATACTGATATAACTAAGTCAGACCTTATAACGAGATTCCTTACTAGTGATTCAATAAGTGATTTCGATACCATACCAATATTCTATGGTGATAGGGATGAGGAAGCCGACCAAAAGGTTACCAAATTATTGAGGATTTACGGTCGCGAATTTGATGATATTAAACGATATATTGATGGTATATCATTTGCCAATGTGGTTTCATATAATCAGATAAATAACACACCAGATATCGTATTAAAAAATCTTGCTAGAACACTAGGTTGGGACTTGGTGTCAAGTGTTTTGGAAAACGACCTACTATCGAACTATGTGTCAACATCAAGAACCAGTTATTCTGGTTTAAGTAGAGGGTACACACCAATTGAGTCTGAATATGAGATGTGGCGTAGGATAATACTCAACACACCGTATCTTTGGAAATCAAAGGGTGCTAGAAAGGCGATTGAGTTTTTAACTAAGTTTATTGGTGCCCCATCAGGGTTGATGCAATTTAACGAACATGTGTACGTTGCTGATGACGCTCTAGATGCTGATGTCGTCCAATCCGCAATAGGTTTAAATGGTCTAGATACTGATTTAACACTATATAATATTGACGGGAATGGTTTTCCTAGAGTATTACCAGATACACCAGATATGTATTTCCAGAAAGGTGGTGGTTGGTACAGAGAAACTGGTGGTAGTAATGCTGGTAAGTATGTTATGATTGGTAACAACCCACACGTTGGTCCTTATGATAGAGGTCAAGAATACATTAACCAGTTTAGAAGTCTTATACCTGATTTTCAACCAGTAACGGTAACGGACTCAGAGTTAGAAACTGGTATAACAACTTTATTTACTAATTATAGTCAAGGCACTGTAAATAATTATACTGGGGACACTTATGTTGACCTAACAAGTGAAGGGTTCGACATATCCGATTGTGTTGTGTTAGAAACTAACATCATATCAGACCCAAAACCAACAGATGAGATTACAGCCTGTGGTTGTGATATAGCAACAAATGATAATAGCCTACAGATTGATGTAAATTATTCAGCGGCAACATTTAATTGTGATGATTTCTATAATATTGATGGAACCCCAAGTGTTGGTGTTAATGGTAATTATTTATTTGATTATCAGCTACCAACAACGATTGACACTAATAACCCATATATACATCCAGATTGTTGTTCGACAGACCATAATGGGTACCCAATGGAGTATTATAGTGTTTCGGGTGTACCATATGGTGATTACTACACCTCCGACCCAATTATACAAGAGGAATTAGAGGTTTTCCTTAATTACGATGAAACCGTTTACACCGTAACAAATAGTGGTTATATTTGTTGCGAGATAACTAATGGTGACCCATCAGATGCTTGTATAACTTACGCGACATGTAACTGGCGTTTAGCTGGGGGGTTCCCAACACCAACATTTAATGACGCAACAATACTCATAGATGGTGAGTATTACCTAAAGTTTATCACACCAAACGGTGATTATAGGGTAGTAACACCAACAGGTGTTAATTGCGTAACCTCGACAGTATCAACTCCAGGGGTTTTTGACCCCTTTACTGGTGAGGTAGGTTTTGGTTGTAAAATACCCGCTAATGCTTGGAGTCTCCCTGAGGTTCGTAATAATATAATAAATAGCTATAGAGATAGATTCCTTGGGGTTGAACCATGCGACTATAACTGGGTGCTAAATCAGTTTGTGTTAGGGGGGTAACCTATTAATTTTTGAATAAATTACGATAAAGATAAAGATAAAGATGATATTTATATATTAACATGCCACTAGACCCAAACATATTATGTAATTTACAAGAGGCAGAGTTCAACACTGAAGACTTAGTTGTTCAAGCCAATAGTAATGGTACTATTAATGTATCACTGGATAGTTTTGGTGAAGTAATCGTTAATTCTGAGGTTTGTTGCTCGTATCTTAATAATTTCGAGAACTCTACCACAACAGGGTTTACATACACATGGGATACTGAACTAGGTCAATGTCGATGGTTGCAAAGGGTTGATTGCGATGAGCTACCGACATTTAATGTGACATTAAACCCACAAGGTAATGATGGCGCTTTATTTGAGGTTGATGAAGGGGAGAATTGTGTGTTAGACGTTAAGTTTGAATACTTATTTAAGTTTGATTGTGGAACAATAACTGATATAATTAACAACGCATTTAACACAATACTAACAGGTTATAATAACATTATTACCAGCGCTAACGAAGCGATAGCCATAGCCCAATCAGCGCTAACGGATAATGTTGGTCAATTTAATTATGTATTACCATATGTAGACCCAGATACTGGTGAAACAATTTACATGTGTTTAACACCAGCTGGTATTGGTTTATTAGAAAGTATAATTAATAATTTAGGGATTAATTCGGGTATTAGTTGGTCGGAATATATCAACGGGGAGTACTATGACCCAAGCAATCCAGTATACCAGTACTTAACCAACCTTGGTGATGCGGTTTATTCGGTAAATATACTAGACGAAGCACAAAATCTTTATTATAATATTTGTACAGACGGAGCTACTTTGATTAGTGAAACCTTTACCTGGATATCAATAAACAATAACCAACAAGAGGTAATAGAAACTAACCAAACGACAATAGCCGAAACGCAAGTATTAATTAATCAATTACTAGCTGATAATCCAAATGGTTGTATTACCGAAATTGAGACGTTAGAAAATTTAGAGATTGGAATGTCAATTGACATTCAAGACCCTCAGTATGAACAACTAGTTAATTCGGTATATTCTGAAACATTCTTTACCATTGGTGAAGGTGATTTATTAACATACTTAAGTGAGAATGTTAACAGTGGATTATACATACCAAATTATAGTGGTATTGATTGTACTGATACTGATTGTAATGATTTTGCTAATATCATTGTTGACCAACTAATAGCACAAGGTCTTGAACAAGAAATATTCATAGGTACAACAAGGGGTGAAAACTACCAAGAACTTATAACGCTATTAGGTGAAAACTATTTCAATTCAAATTGGCTAACTTTTCAAACCACGATAAGTGACCCTGCTGTGATAAGCGGGATGACCAATCAAAATGTGAACCTTAGTGTTCAAGTACTTAATAGTTGCATCGACTTTTCAATATTAATTGATAGAATAGAAATTAATAAAATATGTTCTAGAAAGACAAACGATGATATTTTTGTTTCAGAAAACCCATCGTTTAATCTAAAGCGTGTTGTTGATAATAAAAAGTCTTGGACGGCAATAGATTCACCAACCAATAGAACATTTGAACTACCAATGCGGGAAACCGAATATAATAGTAATGACTATAGGTTGGTTATTAATACAAAGGAAACCGACCTTAACATTGCGATTGATAACGCTATTGAAACTGATGTGTGGTGCTATACAGATGATAACCCATGTATTCTGGACCCATGTCAACCTAGAGTGGATTGCGATGGTGTGATTGATGGTGCAACCAACTATACTGGTGGTACAACACTTTTCTCATCAGCGATAGAGTTATCCGTAGACATGAATTTTGGTAATGCTATTACTACGATAAATGATATTGTGGCTGGAAGTATACCAACTAGTGCCTTTACATCAGAATTTAGTGGGTGTTCATTTGTACATAAAATAGATGAGGATTATAATATAGCTAGTAGATTTACTGGTTGGTGGATTTTAGGTGATTTTGATGGTTCTGTTTCTTGGTACCGCCAACAAACGGTAATCAGTGGCGCACCCAACACGCAAATATTAATCGATTATTACGGGACATTAACTGGTGTAACAACTGGACCAGCAAACTGTAACAGTCTTAATGTTGCCATGACTAATCTTAATGCGACACTAGGTACAAGTTACCAAGTACCGTTTTGGGATGGTTTTGGTTGTAAATTCACACAACCAGCTACTGGTGGAACAACAACGGAAGAATGTTGTTGTGACGAAACACCGCTGAGTGGTACGTCAATAACTGGACAAACAATAGGTCTACCACCAGAAGAATCATTTAGTTGTTCATGGCAAGTTGGTGATGTTGGTGAAGCTGGTGGTACAATATTCTGGGTTGACCCTAATAATTCGTGTATAGCGTTGGAAGTTGCACCTGATGACTTAATAAGTCCTGCAGGTGGAACTTATTTCGATTGGGGTGAACGATTCCCAATATTTCCAGCACCAACCAACACATTTATAGGTTCTGGTCAAGAAAATACCCAGTACATTGCTAATTATGGTCAACAATGGACAGCAGCTTATTTTACTGATATTGCGACAATTGGTGGTTTTAGTGATTGGTGGTTACCTAGTGCTGATGAATTATTAGAAATTAACAATGCACTACCAAGCGAATTAAATGTATCACCATCATGTCCTGAAGCTTATGCTTATTGGAGTTCAAGTTATGTGTCACCAAATGAGGTGTATATTTTGAATACATGTACTGGTGAATTGCAACTTGCTAACGTTGAAAATGAACCGATAGAAAATATCATATCAGAGGAAATTAGGGTACGACCAGTTAGATTGATTGATACAAGCCCATGTAATGATGTGTATGATGCGATAACTGGTTCAACTTCAGTCACCAATGGTTTTGAAATCGAGGATGCTGAATGTTCATGGATTTATAAATTTGACACTGATTCGTCACCAACAACCTTTAATGGTTTTTGGTTAGCTGGTATGCCAGATGGTACGTTAGGGACCTTTCAACAGATAACCGTATCTGGTGTGTCATCAACGACAATAAACTACACGGATATTGTAACGGAAGATTGTTGTATTGCATACAACGAAGGTTTAAGACACGTTGAGAACGAATTGTATCTTGGTAGACATTTAGCAAACTTAAGATGGGACCAAGACTGTGAAAAATGTTTAATTAATCAATGTGAAAAGGAACCATGTACTGATTATAATTCACTACTAACTTCAAGTATAACTGGGCTTACAACAGTAACACAGTTCAACGACATATTAAGTAGTGAATTGATAAATGTTAGGTGTAGGAAAATATCGTCAGGATACCCAACACTAAATGCTTTATACCATAGATATTTAAACTCCACAGGTTATTGTAACACTTTAAGTGCGCAATTTACTTATCAGACAATGATTGAGTTCTCTGAACTCATTGGTGATTATTGGGTTGATTTAATTGAACAGGTAGTACCTAGTACGACCATATGGACAGCAAATTATATTTATGGTAATACATTGTATGACCAAGAGAAGTTCAAGTATAGAACTGGTTCTGTATTTGCGTGTCACCCTAATAAATATTATAGTGGTATACTACCAATGAATTATACCTCTAAGAATCCTATTACAACACCAGTCGATGTTCAATTATACACATCATCTGATGATGGGATTTGTAAAGCTTATGAGGAGTGTTCTGATATTTATTACTATAATGGTGATTGCGGTTCCGAATTTGTCGGTACTGTATCAGTTATTAGTAATAACGGTAATAATAACAATAGTAATAATCTCAGTGCTGAATAATTTAAAAGATGCCTAAATTAGTTAGAAATATTGTTGGTGTAATATATGACCCAGAAACAGCTGAAATCAGATATGTTAGAAGCGTTGAAGGTCAGTTCGGTGAGGGTGACTATTTTAACGTTCTTAGACTCTATGTATACCAACAGGATTATAGCAGGGTTGAAGCGCCATTGGTTAATATACCAAAAAACACAAGCTTTGGTTTGTTATCCAATAATAATCGTAAAATAATTGAATTAGAAGTTTCATACTAATGAGATACCAAGAACGTACATATATAGGCTCTCCGATTGAGTGTATCAGAAATAAATCAATGTATAATGTTTCTTGTAGCTCAGATATCGATGTATTCACACCACCGATATTTTCAGTTAGTGGTACTTCAACAGCTAGTTGCGTCTATAACTCAATTGAGTTTAGTGGTACACCATATACAACAATATTATCAGCCGCAACATCGGCTTGTACGATAACAGCAACATGCTTTAGCCACTCAGTTTGGCGATTAGACGTATCTGAAAATGGTCAGAGTGTTTCTAGTGGTGGTACTGGTTTTTGGACTGGTACAACATATACTGGTGATACACCAACGGACATTGCACTAGGCAACGCACTTAATAATTCATTTAGTTCTTTAAATTATGGTTACTATTATGATAATCTATTATATAATATTAGAAAACCATATGGGGCTAGTGGGTTAACCGTATCGTTATGTGTTGATTTATATTTTGTAGATGGTGCTTTTTGTACTGGTGGTACATGTTCGAATGTCTGCACAGAAATTGGTAGTACAACATACCCAGTTTTAACCAGTGGTTCTACTGGGGTATATGTTTTAGATAGGGATAGTGACGACACTGATTTTGATTTTGAATTTAATTTTACAGACGCTCAGTTCAGTGCGTTTACAGGCGATAGGAAGTTAAAATTCAGATACGAAGTGTTTAAATTCTCCACAGCATCTGGTAGCTTTAGAAAACCAATATTATTTAATGCTGGTTATTTTGATTCGACCGAAATTTTAGATGATAAACATGGTGGGTATAGTTTAAGTCAGAAAATTCCTCATAGTTCGTTGAGTTTAGATGGTGATTATCTTATCAAAGGGTATTTCCAAGGTGACACTTTAACTGACTATGGTAAACGGTTAGGTCAAAAAGTAGATACATCAAAAAATAAATCTGGAACCGATAACAAATACTACAACCCAGCAAGTTATAGAGATTGGTATTTTAGTGCTAATTATAAGGCTGAAACACCTAATATCAGCTTATCAGCACCAACCCAATCAAGACTAGGTGCATTAAGTGTTGGGACGATATATGTTGGTTGTGTAAGTGCGACAACTTATACAGGTTTTACAACCGCAACAACTGTAACAACTACTTGTAATACTGGTACGACATACGTATTAGGTACGGATATAAGTGGTGATGTGCTAGTCTCACTTAATGGTGAAGTTTTAAGTGTTGGTGTCGATTATAGTTTATCAGCCAGCACAAGTATTAATGGTGGGACTGTAAAAGTGGTTGAGCTATTTACTGGAACAACAACTGGCGATGTTATAACTTACGCCTTTGTTTTGAATGGTGATGCTAACAACTTCAAGTATGAAACGATAGATATAGATTACGCTATTGTTTCAGGTGCTACTGGCGGGCAAGGTGATAATAATGTTTATTATAATACAACAACTGGTAAGTATGAATTATACACCGAAATAAACCCAGCACCTAGTAATGACGTTTATGTCACCGTAAATGGTGCCACATTAGCCAATAACATTGATTACTATCGGTCAACTTCGGTAGTTAAACGAATAATACTAGAAGGTACGATATTATCTGGTGATGTTGTGCAGATATATTACAACTCATTAGCAAATATATCTGATGATATATATACCGCATCACACGCTATAAGTTGGGGTATTGATAACGCACCAGAAGAATCAAACGGGTTCTTTACTTTAGAAGTTGACAATTTTAAATCATTCACCGCTATAACACAAAGTGCAACAACAAATTATGTAGCTAGGCAACACGACTATACTAGTGATATAACTTTTAGTGGTGATGTTAATACCGTTAAGTACTATAGAGTTAAGAATACTAAGGAATATCGAACAATGTGTGGTGATAAAATTATCAGTGAAGCATACAGTGAAATAGTACCGATAACAATAAGATATAATTCAATTAATTCTTATTAATGAATTATTTACAAATGACTATTTATAAATATACTATAAAATAAAAGAGAATGAGCTATATAATTAACAACACGTCACCATTCGTTAGTATTAAACTGACTGAAACTGGTAGAGAGAAATTAGCTTCAGGTAGTCTGAACTTTTCTTATTGGGCTATCGGAGACTCTGAGATAAACTATCTTAGAGAAGCTGATTTTGATAATACTAACACCCCGTATGATAATGTTACTGGACCAGCAAGGATTTTAAGACCTAAGGACAGACAACCTAATTTTAAATATTTTATCACAACGGATAACCAGACCAACCTTAACCCTATGCAGGGTGCTAACATTGAGGTGGTTCAGGCGGTGGTTAATAATTCAGCTGACGCTAGAGGTTATTTTAATAACAGTGGTGGGACTTTTACAACACTAAGTAGCTCAACTTATATTGTAAGCTCAAACACGATAGACAACACAGCATTAACTGGTGGTACAACATTTAATGCTACGGGCCTAACATTTAGTGTTGGTGATTTGATTTTAATGAAAGTTGGTAACTGCACCTTAACTGGTCAGACTAGTTTTTCAAATACATTACCGATGCCAAATATTTGGTTTACAATAACCGAAACTGGTGCAACGGCAAATGATATTGTTGTTGATAGAAATTTACCGAATTTAAGTGGTGACTGCGGCTCGACCCAATTAATTGTTTATCCAAGCGGTCAAGTTTGGGATATATATGGTAGTAATACCGCACCATATTGGGATAGTGGAACGTTAAGTTTTGATAGTTGTTGCGGTGTCTCATGTAGTGATGTTCCTGTTTGGAATATGAATAACGTTTGGTGTGAAGACCCAGCTGGTTTTAGTGCTGGGACACAATTTAACGACTACGAACATTATTGGGATTTTGGTTCATATGATTATTTAGGTCAGAAATACCCATACTTGTGGTATGCTTGTGCAGAAGACCCAGCACTAAGCGACATTCTTTGCGAGGTACCAGGTCAATCAACAATTGATACCGTTAGTAAATCGATATCAATACTACACTACACTAATAATGTTGTGTCAAACGTTTATGGTGAATTCTTCTTTATTGACACGGCAAATAATAAAACATTAACTCTGGACATGCCAGATATAATGTACCACAGAAGAAACTATTCAACAGGTGCTGGTACGGTAATGGGTATGCAATTCATTGCTAGTGGTGCAACACAACTTGTACCAAATAGTCAGATAGAATATGTACCATTAATCGAAAGTCCAAGCTATGTATCGGACACACCAAAACAAATTGGTAGGGTATTCCCACAACTTAAAACGGTTATAATTGACGATGATGAAATTGTTATGTCTATGTCGTATAAAGCGAATAGAAACTGGACACTACCACCATTGGCTGCTAATTTAGTAGCGGCTGACGCCACTACAACTGGTGGTACATTACCGTCAAATAGAACAATGTATCTCACTTACATTTTAGATAACGAATTGAGTGGTGCGACAACAACTGGTATAACAACACCGATAAATTGTCAATATTATACTAAGATGACAAATACAACACCAACAGCTAAAGATGTTCAGTTCAGAATATCTGAAGTTGATTTGTTACCTTACATGCGAAAGGTTGAAGACCCTTTCTATGATGGTTTAGGTTTCTATGCTAGAAACTTTAAAGTGTTATGGCAGATTGTTGAAGACCCAGAGGATAGACCATTGACAGACCAATGGAATGTATACGACTTCACGTCAACATCACTTACAACAAATATTGATGAAACTATTGACCCAGTAGCTCTGGAAAATCAGAATCCAATAGTAAATGGGTTCTTAATTGACCAGAACGTTTTAACTGGTAGCACACAGTTTAGTGTAATCAACACACTAAATTTACCACTGGATTCCCAACCAAATAATTTACAGTTCGGGGATGAGAGGTTCTTCTATGGTAATATCAACACCTACATAGGGGCTTCAATATACAAAACAGTATTTAATTTTTCGGTAGATTCAAACCAATTCAATTTCACCAGTAACCCAACAAGAACAACAGACATTGGCCAACCAGACATAAGAGTTAGTGAGGTCGGTGTTTATGATTCTAATAATGAATTAGTTGTTGTTGGTAAACTGAGCAGACCAGTTCTATTATCGAACTCGGATGTAATAACGTTAGAACTTTCAATAGACTTTTAAATGGGCTTCAATAATTCAACAACAGTATTAACTGCTAAACTAACACCTTTGGGTAGACAAAGGTTAATGACAAGCACCAATAACCTGATTACCAAGTTCTCTTTGGGTGATTCAGACGCGAATTACAACGCAACACTGAATTTAACTACTGGTGAGATACCTGGTTATGGCGGTGACTTAACGTCCCCAAGTGGACTGACAAATAATGGTATAGCGGCGAATACTGGAATAAAAAGTAGTCTATATCTATTGGGGTCTAACCAATATAAAAACGTTGAGGCTAATTCCTCAACAATATCACTATCAAGCGAGGGTATAGGTTCAACAACTGTTACAGGTACAAGCCTTTCACACAACGTTATTTACTTATCGGCTGGTACAACAGATAGATTAGTAAATCTTTATAATTCATTTAATCTACCAATAAGTAACTCAGAAAAAACAAGATTTACTGGTACAACTTTCAATAGAGGTGGTTGGGCAAATACAGCGTTAAGTGGTATTAGTGCAGACCGAATATTAGTTGTTGGTGTTCCAAACACACAATACGGTGACCTATTGGATGGTAAATCAGTTAAGTTAACACTCTCTGGTGTAACAGGTACGATATATTCATTGTATAGCACATTTCAACGTAAAACGACATCGGCAAGGGCTGACGACAATGCACATGTAGAAACATCACAACAGACGTCATATTTCAATCCGAATTATGCGTTTATGTTCTCAGACGAGATTAAAAAACCAAATGGTAATGCGGCAAAATCATGGGCTACTGGATACGGAACAACAAAACCATTCTCAGCCAATAATAAGGAGAGATATAATTTAACGACTAATTCATCGCTTGGTTATACTGCTGATACAGCTGTTGGTATTTCATTCTTAGATAAAGGGTTTGTGGTTATAACTGACCCAACAATTGTTAATGATTTTGATTCATCAAACGCTAGTGCATCTACATGTACTTTTAACAGTATGGCAACGGTTGTTAACCAAGAAATCATATGTATTGCTGGAAAGGGTGAGTTCGGAAGTTCAAGTAACCGAACATTCACCAAAGGCGATGTACCTAGAGTTTCAGAGATTGGTTTATATGATTTATCAAATAATCTTATTGCCTACGGAAAAACAAATACTCATATAACAAAAACTGTTAATGAGTTAAAAGTGTTCTCTGTTAGAATATCCGTTTAATTGTTTACAATTAGCTACCTCCCACTATATTATTAAAAAATTATTTATATAATGGAAGAAAGTAATTACGTACTTGGATTAGACATTTCAACAAAGACTATTGGTGTGGCCTTATTCGAGGATTTAGGTGACAAGGGTGAGTTAAAACTATTACACCACGTTGCGCCTAAAATTAAACCACAACCAAAATTAAAACTACAAGAGCTTTGTGATAAAGCAAATGTTTTTGAGGATGAGTTCTTAAATAAGTATGCTGATATTGGTATTAGTCGTGTAATAATTGAAGAACCACTACTACGCTCAAACAATGTTTATACTGTAGCGACACTATTAAGATTCAATGGTATGATATGTCGGTCAGTTTACGAAACGTTAGGTGTTGTACCAGAATTTATATCATCATATGACTCTAGAGCTTATGGGTTCCCAGAATTATTACAAAAGAGAAAGGCTAAAAAGAATGGTGAACTATTAACTGAAAGGGCGATAACCAAAAATAAACCAGTACTGTTTGGTGGTTATGCATACGATATAGATAAGAAAAACGTTATATGGGAAAAGACCGCAGAACTAGAACCAAAGGTTGCTTGGTTGTATGACAAAAAGGGGATGCTAAAAAAGGAAAACTTCGATATGGCTGACGCCTTTGCGAGTGTGAGGGGGTACATGAATAAAATTGGTAAATGGAGTTTATCATAAACCCCATTCCCACTTATAATTTAGATACTTTTCTTTTTTATTTTCACAACATTTATATATACCTTTAGTGGCCCATCTTTGTAATTTTAAATTTGATATTATCTGTTGTGAATTATCCCATATATTTATAAGTTCACCGTCTAATGATGTTTGTTTAATTGGATAATCTTTTTTAGTAATATGGTCTAGCAAATTTAATTCCTCATTTTTAAATTTCCATATATAATTAAAAGTAGTTTTTCTATAACCATTACAACCCGCTCTAATTCCAGACGCAGAAAACCCAGTTTTTTCCGATGCATCTTTTACATTTTCAAAGATATTAAGTAATTCACCCTTTAAGTTGTACTGTCTAACTTTTGACATTCGTTTTGAGTTGTTAGCTTTATTAATATCATCCTCACTTAACACATCATTTTCAAATCTCCAAATAAAGTTATTGGATGAATGTTGTTTTTTTAAACAACATGCTGATATATTCTCAGCGTGATAACCTAAAACCCTTTCAACCTGCGCAGCTGATTTCCACTTTTTAATAAAATCACCATTTAAATCGTATTGATTTATTGGTTTACCACAATGATTATTTTCAATTTTAATCCTACTGATTTTATCACCAAAATGCTTATCTCGACTAGGTGTTAAATTTGGTTTTGATGTTTTATTAATATTATAACCATTTTTATGTGGTTCTTTTAAATCAAACCATTTTTGTTCTAATTCAGTCAGCAATTCCGTTGTTTCTGATTTGTTAATAAATTCAACTTCCTCTAAAATGGAAAATTCAAAATTGTCTATACTATATTTTTTAATTGCGTTTCTTAGTATCAAACTACCCTTTCCATATCGGTGTTGATTCCAACGTCTTTCGATGTCAATGGATTGACCAACATAAATTTTATCATTAACCTTATTGGTTACTTGATATATTCCACATATTGGATTTTCACTAATGGTTCTTACGATTTTATTGCTCATAACTATATTTTATTAGTAAATATACATAAATGACGAAAAGTGATGCTAATACCTGTATTTTTGGAGAAAAAATTTAAATGGGGGTTTAAACCTTGATTTTTAACTGTGGATAGATTATATTTAAATTAATATAACTTATGGCTGATTCGTACTGTTGTGTACTTGGCTACATGAATAAAACTGGTAAATGGAAAATATAAATAAAATGGCATTAGAGATAACAGATAGTAATTTTGAAGAGCTGGTATTAAACAGCGATAAACCAGTAGTGGTAGATTTTTTCGCCTCATGGTGTGGACCATGTAAAGTACTAGGTCCAATTATTGATGAATTAGCTAACGATTATGAAGGTCGTGCTGTAATTGGTAAAATGAATGTTGAAAGTAACGGACTAACACCAATGAAGTATGGGGTTAGAAGTATACCAACAACACTAGTATTTCAAGGTGGTGAGATTAAAGATACCCAAGTCGGTTTAGTGGATAAAAAACAATTATCTAGTAAGATTGATGCATTAATGTAATTTTTTTTGTATATTTGTGCAATGGTTTATTCTATTACACAAATATTAGAGTCTGTATTGGGCAACTCACGTAAGCACAATCATGGTGCGGCCCAAATAGCTTTTGACTGTCCCGAATGTTCTGAAGAGAAAAACATGCCGCAAGGTGATGGTAAGGGTAATCTAGAAATAAACTATAAAAAGAACGTGTATCGGTGTTGGGCCTGTTCTGGGTATAACAATACACGCGGTAACATATTCAAGTTAATTAAAACCTATGGTAGTAAAAAAGATTTAGAAGATTATCGACTATTACTACCATCTTTAGACTTCGACACAACATACACGCAAACTAAAACAGTAACTGAGGATTTAAAACGACCAGAAGGTTATAAGAGACTATCAAAATGCACATCTAATGATTATCTATACGATAGGGTGATGTATTATCTTAAAAAGCGTGGTGTAACTGATGAATTAATAAAAAAATACGATATTGGTTATAGTAGTATCGGTAAGTATCATGACAGAATTATAATACCATCTACTGACGAGGTTGGTGGTTTAAATTATTTTGTTACTAGGGCCTTTGATTACAAAGTAAAACCAAAGTACCTTAACCCTGATGTTGACAAGCAAACCATAATATTCAATCATGGTAAAATCAACTTTGACAGTACTATTTATTTGGTGGAGGGTGTATTTGACCACATTGTTATACCAAACTCAATACCTTTACTAGGTAAATATGTTTCTGACAAACTATTCCTTGAACTACAAAAAGCCAAAGGTTATATTGTTATATTATTAGACTCAGACGCTGTTGAGGATGCCATAAACATCTACAAGAAATTAAACTCTGGTAAGTTTTATGGTAGAATTAAAATGAATGTACCACCAGATGGACATGACCCAAGCACCATATATCAGAGGTTAGGTTCTAGAGGTATTAAGAAGTTAATTGAGGGTAGCTACACACCTAGTGAGAGTAGAATCTATTGAGGGATTCGTTAAGGTTACTTTTAATTCGTTTAAGACCCTCATCAACGATACCCATCTTAGCTAATAATTCTGCCTTATCTTTATCAGACGTATACTTTTTTGATGTACATAAATCACCTAACCCGTTAGATACACATTCAATATCTGGCTCATTTTTTAACTTTGCCCATATCTTAGGTACCTCAACACGGTTTTGACGTCTACTTGGGCTACTATAAAGATGTCCATAAAGCTCAATAAAACGTTTATATAGTTTATAACCTAAACCAAGACCCTTCAACTCATCATGTAACGATATATGTGGTTGAAGTAATTCATTTTTAGTTTCCTGTGCGTCAAACGCAATACCATTGGTAATATCGGGAAAACCAGCAACTGAAACTTTAAAATTAATTGGTGATGTTGAATTTAATGGTTCGAAATCTATTTCACTAATTGACACACCTTTTAATTTCTGTTTATCATCATCAGAAACCTCAATTGGTTGAACCATACTAAATTTAGGTAACTCCATTTCGTTTATATTTTTACGATTTTTAATGTTTGATATTACAATTTTATCACCATCATTTTCTACGCCGAATTCTCTAGGTGTTAAGTTCCGATAATACTCAGTATAATATCCTAATCTATCAAAACCAATCACTTAACTATAAATAGTTGTAACATTGATTAAGTTATTATATATTTGTCATATGAATATGAATATTAAAATAGACGATAGACCTAAAGTCGATTTGGAACCAATAGAACATGTTTATATACATCGTGATACTGGTGCAAATTATAAATCTGTTACAACTGTGTTACAGATGGTTGAACCACATTTCGATACACAAGGTGTTGCTGAGGCAATATTTAGACAGAAGGATGACGTTAAGAATCCTAAGTATGTCGGAATGGATGTTGACCAGATATTGGATTGTTGGCAAGAACTTAATGATACGGCAAACGAATATGGTACTCATGTTCATGAAACTATTGAGACCTATCTGTTAAAACATCAGTTATGGTACCCAGAGGACGAACTTCAGAAAAAAGTAATCGCTGGATATGAGAGTTTAGAGGTCGATGAAGGTATAATGATGTATCCAGAACGTATCATGTTTGCTGAGGAATATAACTTAGCTGGTACTGCCGATTTGGTTATTGATATTGACGATACGTTCTTCGATATCGGAGATTGGAAGACAAATAAGGCTTTTAATTTCTGGAATCCATATGGTTTTGAGACATTATTGAAGCCATTTGACCATCTACAGAATTGTCAGTGGTCGGTATATACATTACAGTTAAGCACATACGCTTATATGTATGAACTTGAAACTGGTAGAAAGTGTAGACACATTTGGATTGGTTATTGGGAAAAGGAGAAGGAGACGATGAGAAAGATACCAATCATGTACCTAAAAACAGAAGCCAAAAAATTACTTGAGATGTATAAATACAAGACAATGTTATGATTAAAAAAGTGCGATTCGTAATACATTTAGCGGACATACACATAAGGACTTATCGTTTTCATGGTGAGTATGAGGAGGTTTTTAACAATCTATATGTTAAGTGTGAAGAACTCACAAAAGACTTTGATTATGATGAGGTTAGAATAGTTATTGTTGGTGACATATTACACCAGAAGATAACAATATCAAACGAATCATTATTAGTAACATCAAAGTTCTTCAAAAGGTTATCGAGCATAGCCCCATTAGTAATTGTTGCTGGGAATCATGACCTACTAGAGAATAATATTGATAGATTGGATAGTATCACACCAGTAATCGATTTATTGGATAGTGATAAAATCAGTTACCATAAAGAACGTAAATGTTATTTGGATGATAATATTGTATGGTGTAACTACTCAATCTTTGAACATAATGAGCGTCCAGATATTGAATCGGCAAGGGCTGAGTATGGTGATGATAAAACTTACATTGGGTTATTTCACGCACCGATTTTGGGTGCGAAAACTGATTTAGGTTATACGTTTGATACAGGTACTAGAGTCGATTTCTTTTCGGGTTGTGATTTTGTCCTACTTGGAGACATCCACAAACGACAACAACTTAATTTCGATATACCAGTAGTTTATACTGGTTCATTGATACAACAAGACTTTGGTGAGTCTGTGGATAATCATGGTTTTCTATTATGGGATGTCGAAAGTCGAACATACGAGGGTTTTGATATTGAGAACCCATACGAATATTATCTATTTGAGGTTAACTCTATGGATGATATTGATAACAACAAAGAGGTGTTAAGGAATTCTTAATGGAACTACCAAAAGACCTAAAAGATGAGATTTGGCAATATTGTATGGCTAATGACATTACAGATGTGAATAACCTAATACTAAATTTGGTTAAAAGTGGGTTTACCATTGAAAAATACGGGTATGACCCAAGTGGTGGTAAGTCAAATGCTAAAGTTGTTGAAAAGGAAGTCATAAAGGAGGTGATTAAGGAAGTTCCAGTCGTAAAAGAGGTTATCAAAGAAGTGATTAAGGAGGTTCCAGTTGAAAAAATCGTTAAAGTGTCTGATGATTCTGAAACAAACAAGTTATTAAGTGAAATAAATGAATTAAATAATAAACAAAGTGTCGAATTGTCAGAACATAACGAAACGGTCGGGTCTTTGGAGGGTAGTATAGTTGAATTTGAGAAAAAGGTTATTGAATTGGAGGAAAAGATAGTTGAATTGGAGAAAAATAAGTCCGATGTAAATAAAGGTGACATTTACGGTGAGCGTTTGAAGGGTAGAATGGGTTCAAATTTATTAGATTAAGATATGATTAAAAAATTATCACCATATGGTAGGGTAAAGGTTTATTGGAATGATAGACCAGAAAACTATTCAAGGTCGAATAGAAACAGTATACGCAATAAATTTGCTAAGAAGTACGGTATTGACAAAGATAAGGTAAAAGTCGTTTACAGGCCCGTTAAAATGGATAATAAGGGTAACCTTGTTAAACTTGACGGTGTTAGTATAGATAATATTGGTGATGTAAACTACCAAAGACAACTTTTCAAGGAATGGCTTGATAGGGGGGAGAAGGATGTTAATTTTGACCACTTGATGCAACTGGATGATAAAGTTAATTCCGAATTGGATTCTGACATTATTCTTGGTAACAATAAAAGGTGGGAATTTGAATGGGTGATGGTTGATAATTTCCTATCATTCGGTGACAGCAATTACTTTCCGATTAATAAGTTCAATGGTCTAACCACAGTAACTTCAGACCCACCGAACCAAGGTGGTAAAAGTACCTTAATTATTGATGCGTTTAAATTTTTATTATTTGGTACTACCAGTAAAACGAATAAAAATGAGCAGATATTTAACAGGTATCGTGATAAGGACAGTCTTGCGGTAAGGGGTTTAATGAAGATTGAGAGTGAGGAAGAGTTTATCGTTGAGAGACTTCTAACAAGGAAACAGAAGAAGTTTGGTGGTTGGTTAGTTAAGAATGTTGTTAATTATTATCGAATCCTACCTGATGGTGAGGAGGAGAAGATGAATGAAGAGGATGCTGTTCAAACAACAAAAAAGATACGAGAAACTGTTGGTGGTGTTGATGATTTTGATTTAGTTACATTGGCAACTGGTAAGAATTTAGATTCATTAATTGATTTCTCCGTAACTGAGAACGGTAAGATTTTTACAAAGTTTATTGGTTTGGAGATAATGGAGATAAAGGAATCCATTGCTCGAAAAATGTATAACGAGTTTCAAAAGTCAATGAAATCCAATGTCTATAACATTGTAGATTTAAATAACCAAGTAACATCTGACACTGATATGTTATCAGTCACTAAGGATTTATTGGTACAAGCTGATGAAAAGAAAACTTCTGTAAAGTCTGAACTTAATGATTTGGACCAACAAAGGGGTGATTTGTTTGGTAGTAAAGAGAAGATTGATGAAAAGTTACTAATGATTAACCCAGATAAGGTTAATGCTGATATTGCTGACGTAACTAAATTGGGTATTAAGTATAAAGACAATCTAAAAGAGATAACCAATTCGATAAATGAGATTGGTGACGTGTTCTATGACGAATATAAAGAGAAACGACTTAATGATGAGTTAAATGGTGTTATAACCAAAATAGGTATTAACAAGAATGATATTATAACTCACCAAAAGAATATTTTGGCTTTACAGAACTCTGAAATCTGTGGTACATGTAAAAGACCTTTGGATGGTATTGATAATACTGAAAATATTAATGAATTGGAATCCGAGATTGAGAAAATTGAGGGTATCATAATAGGTCTAGAAGGTGAGATGTCGGAGTTAAAAATTGAAATTGATTCAATGAAAGACCTAAAAGAGGGTCTGAATAAGAAACAACGATTAGAACTGGAACGTGATAGAATTAGTGTTAAATTAGATGAACTTAGAAATAAGTTAAAAGAACTTAACAATCTAAAAAGGGAATATGAGGCTAATGTAAAGGCTATCGACTTCAATAAAAAGGTTGAAGCTAATATCAGTTTTGTTAAGTCAAAGATTCAAGTTAAGACCCACGAACATGAAGAGTTGGTTAGGAAGGTTGAAAGTATTAAAAATGAAATTACAACGCTAACTAATAGATTAGAGCAGAATACGATATTAGTTAAACATATTGAAAAAGAGTTTAAGGTTGAAAAACTATATAAGTTGTATATTGATATGGTTGGTAAAAAGGGTGTATCTAAAATTGTTTTAAGGTCGGTACTACCAATAGTAAATTCAGAACTTGAAAGACTACTTGAAGGTGTTTGCGACTTTGACATTGAAGTTAGAATGGATGAGAAGAACGATGTTCACTTGATTATATTAAAAGACGGTGTTGAAGGGTTATTGAAATCAACCAGTGGGTTTGAAAGAACTGTTAGTGGTGTTGCGTTGAGATGTGTTCTTGGTGTTGTTTCAACACTACCTATGCCAAACTTCATAGCGTTTGATGAGGTATTAGACAAAGTTGCTAATGAGAATATACCAAACATGAAACCACTATTCGATAAGATTAAAGACATGTATGATAAAGTGTTTGTAATAACACATGATGACTTGGCTAGGGATTGGTCGAATAAAATAATAACAATAACAAAATCAGAGAATGTATCAACAATAAACTACATTTGATTTAACGAGTTGTAAGACTATGAATAAAAGAATGCAATACGATAATGAGACGGCTGTATCGTCATATTTTAAAGATATAAGAAAATACACTTTAATAACAAAGGATGAGGAGCTTGAATTAACCACAAAGGTAAAGGCGGGTGATGAGGCCGCACTAAATCGGTTAATGGAAGCGAACCTTAAGTTTGTAATAAGAATAGCCAAAGACTATCAGGGGAACGGGTTACCGTTAAGTGACCTAATAAGTGAGGGTAATTATGGTATGATAAAAGCCGCCACTAAATTTGAACCAACAAGAGGTTACAGGTTTATATCCTATGCCGTGTGGTGGATAAAGCAATCGATACTACAATCATTAAATGATAATTCACGTATCGTAAGACTACCAACGAACATAGTTAATAAAATAAGTTCATTGAAGACTCAAATTGAACGATTTGAGCATGAGAATGAACGAGAACCAGTATTTGGTGAGGCACTATCTGAGTATGGCGATTTTTATGATTTTGAAACGTCACAATACAGACTATACCTTAACGCAACCGTAAATGATGACGATAATAACCCAACTGAGTTTGGTGACCTTCTGTGTGCTGACGAAAATAGAACTGTTTTTGATAACGAGGATGATATAATGGTTAAGCAAGAGTTAAACACTATATTATCTAAGCTTGAACCAAGGGAAGCTGACATACTTAAGTTGTATTTTGGTATTAATAGTGAGTATGAACCTATGACCCTAGAGGTGATAGGTAGTAAGTATGGTTTAACTAAAGAAAGGGTTAGACAAATCAAAGAACGAGCGATATTGAAGCTAAGACATCACGCAAAAACCCTACACCAACTCATGAATTCTTAATATTAAGATATTTATATAAAAATATAAACATGAAATTTAACTATTTAGTATTGGTTGCGGCACTTGTTTTGGCATCGTGCGCAGCTTTCGTATCGGTATTTGGGTTGGGACAATTGTTTGCTGGTGCTGGAACTGTAGTATTGGTCATGGTTGGTGGGTTAGAATTCGCCAAACTAGTTGCTGCCAGTGCGTTACAAAGGTATTGGGATAGATTATCATTCCTACTTAAGACTTACCTAACTATAGGTGTCCTTGTGTTAATATCACTAACATCGATAGGTATCTACGGGTTCTTATCCAACGGCTATCAAAAAACTGCAAATTCTTTAACTATTGAGAACGGTGAGATAGGTGTGTATGAGGAGAAAAAAGCGGCGTTTGATAGTAGAAAGGAAACAAATAAAGAACTTATTAATTATAAAAATGGTCGGGTAACATCTTTAACGGAAAGTGCTAACCAACTATCAAAGGGTTTATCTAATAATGTAATACAATATAAAGATGACGAAGGTAATATTATTACAACAACATCTAGCTCTACTCGAAAAACATTAGAACGACAACTAGATGGTGTTAATGAAGATATAGCTGAATTAAACTCTGAAATTGGTGAATTGATTAGTCGAAATTCCGTACTATCCGATTCATCAATTACATATCAACGCAAGATACTTGATACTATGTCTAATAGTGAGGTTACCGCTGAATTAGGCCCACTTAAGTATTTATCCGAACTCACTGGGTGGGAAATGGATAGGGTTGTTAATTTATTGATAATTATCATAATGTTGGTATTCGACCCAATGGCTGTCAGTCTACTAATTGTTGCTAATAGAATTGTTGAGATTGAATCTGGTATATTAACTAATAAACCAAAACCAAAGAAACAATGGTTTAGTAAACTTAAAAGTAAGTTTAAACGGAAAGAACGTGTAATTCAGAAACCACTTAAAGAGCCAGATAGTGTTACAGTTGAGATGGTTAATGAAGCCATTGAAGTTGTTGAACCAGAACCTGTGATTGTTGAAGAAGTGGTTGAACCAGAACCTGTGATTGTTGAAGAAGTTGTTGAACCAGAACCTGTGATTGTTGAAGAAGTGGTTGAACCAGAACCTGTGATTGTTAAAAATGAAGAAAACAATGCTGACAAGTTAATTAATGTTGGTAAAAAAATATTAAATAAGTTGGTAGAAAACGATGAACCAACTAAAAAACAACCAATCGTAACAAAGGGTAAGATAACACAAGAGGATGTTCCACAAATAAAGGAAGGTTTGGCAAGGGGATTTTCAGTTAAAGTTCCAGAACCTAAAAGAAGGTGATGAAGATTGATAATACTACACATAAACTAAATGTTGGTAATTTCATTAAGAGCCGAAAAAAAAAGAAGAGAATAGTAATCGCAAATTCATATAACTATGGAATGAATCATGTTCAGGGTTGGAATAATAGGGTTTGTGGTGCCAACGATAAAGTTACGCATTTTACAGTTAACAAGAAAGGTGACACATACCAACATTTAGACACTGATTATACGGCAAAAGTTTTTAATAATCGATTTGATGAAGAGACAATATCAATCACGCTAGAAAATATAGGATTTTTAAGACTTAAGATTGATGATGGTAATTTAGTTAATTGGTTAAATGACATCCACACTGATGAGGATATAGCTTTTAAGAAATGGCGAGGGTATGATTTTTGGGATAATTATACAAAAGAACAATTTAATGCTGTTTCCGAATTAGTAAGATATTTATGTAATAGATTCGATATACCAACTAATGTTGTTGGACATGGAATCAAAATAGAAAACGCCAATACGTTTGAAGGTGTGTTATATCGAAGTAATTTTGGTAAACATTATTTGGATTTATCAGCATCATGGAACTTTGGTGAGTTTAAAAAAATAATTGAGATTAAAAATAAAAAGAATGAAATCACTGATTAACGAACACGACATTACTAAAACTATTATTCAGAAATTGAATGAGTCAAAACTTATTCGCGAACAAGAAGAAACTGAGGATATGTCCACTGATAAGCCTAGTCTATCATCTAATGAAAAGGAACAATTAAAGAAATTAACTGAATTCCTAGGCACAGCGGATATCAGGGATAACACGATAAGTATTGATAATGACGCTGGTCGTGCAACTTGGAATGGTCGTATAAATAATGTGATTAATTTCACAATGAATGCTGGAGGAAATCCAAATGACCAGCTAGTAATTAAAATGGATGGTGTGCCTGTGGATGAAGAAACCACTGGAATACTAACCAACCTAGTAAAATTTGCTGATAGTTGGTCACAAGAAATGTTAAGCCAGTCTGGTGATTTAAAATAGTTTAATGGAAAATAAAAACGATTATATAAAGGCCCATCTTAGGCAAGTCAGTACTTCGACAACACTTAATGTTATTATGGGGTTGTTATTAATTGGTACTTTAGTATATTTTCTAGTATTCTATAAATCACCAGTGGTTGAGCGTTATGAAACTGAGATAGTCACGTTAAAAATTGAGAATAAGCAACTTATAACTGACTTTGAAAGTTTAGAAAAGGAGAAAGAAATCTCAAAGAAAATAACGGACCAGATTGATAAGGGTTTAGATAATATAAATAAAGAATTGAAAAGTGTTAACTATGAAATTTATAAGTTCAATAAAAACAGGCGTAGTAAAGAACCTTTTGTTAGTAATCTTCCTAATGATTCCATTGCTGGGGAACTCACAAAGTATCTCAAACGGAGAACGGATAAGAGGTGAATACCGAACATCCAGTGCGTCAACATACATGCGAGACATACCGAGAGGTACTATAATTGGTACGGCTGATTCTGCTGGTAACATGTATCTTCATATGCATATTGAAGATGCTAAGATATTCTTAACAGACTTGTTAGATTATGAGTTAATCGTTGATAGCATATTACCAGGTTATACTAAACGAGACTCATTACAAGCGTCAGCAATAACACTTAATATCAAAAAGATAAAAGAGTTACAAAAACAAAGTGAGTTGTGTGACGAACAAAATCTAAGACTTCAAGGAATACTAAATAATCTAGAGGAAATCGGTACTTTTAAAGATTTAACGATAGAAAATGTTGAGAAGCAAGTTAGAAGGGAAAAACTAAAAAAGGCCTTTGGGTTCATCGGTGCGGGTATCGGTGGTGTTGCTGTTGGAATAATAGTTGGTTTCACTTTAAGGTAATATAATATTTTTAGTGTAAAACCTAACCATATGGTTAGGTTTTTTTGTTTAATCGTTATATTTATCTATATAACTTAATTAAACCATGAGTAATCATAAAATAAATGAGGCGATAACAAAAACCGATAAAACGGAAGTTAAGACTTATATCATTAACTCTAAAGACCTTGAAGATAAGATTGGAAAGATAATCAAGGCTAAACTAAAGAATGATAAAGAGTTGGAAGATAAGGTTGTCGATATAACCAAAAACGTGCTGACACAACTATATAAGAATCTCTGGATAAAAAGAAATTTTTGGAGAAGTTCACTATCAAATAAATCAGTATAATGAAACGACTAAAAATAACTGAATCACAAGCGACACTATTAAAAAAAATAGGTGCTAAAAATAAAACACTTAAATTAACCTCAGAACAATTTAATCGATTATGTGAGGTTAAGTCTGGTTCAGACGCTGTTGTTGCCAACTTTAAAAAGAACGCATCTAGTTTTGGTGTACCACCTTATAAATTTAAAGAAGGTGTTGAACCAACTGTTGATGCTAACGAACTAAAGAGAGAAATACTATCAGTATTGAAAAATGCGTTGTCAGGTATTGAAGTAAAGGCGGTATCACCAACCCTACAATCAATCGGTATCTCACCTGAAGATATAGAGAATATTGCTAACGATGAGTTTATCAACTCACCAGTTGAAGATAAAAAAAGAATGATAGATGAATTCATTAGTGAGTTATATAATACAAATGAAGCAACTACTACTGCTGGTGGAGCTTCTGGGGCATTCGTGGGTCCACTTAGTTCAAGTGATGATGGTAAAGGTGAATTAAAGCTACCTATAGGTAAAATGACCAGTACCACTGGAGGTTCACCTAGCGTTGCTATTGGTGGTATAATTTCAGATTCTGAAGAAGAGTTTAGCGAGGTAGATGTAATGGAAAGTGCTGGTGAGTATGATGCGCCAGGTTTTGCACCAACAAAAAAGGGTACAAAGGTTGGCCCATACGTTCAGAATATTGATGTTTATCAGACAAATAAGTTAGCAAAAAACGAAGGTATAGATAATGTTACCAATCTAAAATCAACAGCATGGCCAGATGGTGAGTTTGTAGATTTTGATGATTGTGTTAAACTAAATAACAATAAGGTTGCCCAAAACGGTGGTTGTAATAGTGGAGATTCAGGTGTTGTTAAATTAACAAAGACACCTAAGTCGATAATATCCAACCAAAAGGGTTAAAATAAACCACTTTAACTAAAAGGTTTATATTTATAGATATACTGAAAAAAAAAATGGATAAAGAATTATTAAAGAAAGTATTGATGGAATCCGCATTGTCGGAGGCAAAACCTGTTGGACTTGCAATTACTGACAAAGTAAAGGCTAAGGATAAAAAGGAAAATGACGACTATTACAAAGAGGTTGCAAAAAAGATGGAAGACTATGAAAAAGCGTCAACATCATCAACTGAAGATGCGATAGAAGAACCAAAGTTCAACTATGATTATGAGAATGAGGTTGAATACCATGAGGACATGGAAATTCGTAATGGTATGGAGATGTTGAACTATGATAGAAAACCATCCGAGAAGTTCAGCCAAAGAGCTAAAGAAGCTATTGAAGGTTCAAATAATATGGGTAATAATCCAGAATGGGCTAACGTTGTGCCAAAACAACAAGGCTTTACTGGTCCAGAATTCGGAAAGGACTTGGTAAGTAAGATTGAACGTTCAAAGAAGAAACGAGATGCTGCTAGTGAATTAAGTAACAAAAACACAACTAGTGTTAATGCTACAGACTTTAAAGATAGCTCTATAACTAATAAAAAAGCAAAATCTATCGCTATAAGTGAAGATAATACTAATAATAAATCAGAAATAAAAGAAACAACTAAAATGAAAAGATTAAAGTTCAAGAAGGCTTTCAATGGTATTGAAACAGCACTTAACGTAATTCCAGAATCATACAAGGTGGATAACAAGGTATTTGAAATGACCGATGGTAATGAGCATTATAAAATCCGATGGGAAGGTTCATTGAATGAAGGTACTGCTATAGTTCTAAACGCATACGATGACAATTTGGTTAAAGAGGACTTTGATAAAATCAAACACCTTATGAATTTCAAATCACAAGATACTTTGGGTAACCTTAAAGGTTCACAAAGACTTGATGAGAATCAAGCATTTGCTGACATGATTAAAAAAACCAGAACCATTATTACCGAAGGTGAAGGTGGTGAACATCTACAAGAGCTATCACCTGAAACATATGATTCTGTACGTGATGCTGGACTAGAAAGGGGTGATAGAAAGGGTGCGGCGTTAGTTGATACCGCTAATGAGTTGAAATATAAACCAGTTATCGGTACGGAGGTAAAGTACCTACCAACAGACGGTTTAGGTCGAGAGGGTAAAGTGGCCAAGATAAAGGAGTATGATAATCCAAACTTTGTGGATGTTGTTATTTGGGATGGATATAAAATGGAAGAAATTAAAATATTTAAGGATAATAATGACGTAAAGGTGCAAGGTTTACGAACGGAGGTGGATAGACCTACAGCAAATGTGCTTGCCAAAGTTAAGGAACTAGCGTTTGGTGTTGAGTCCAAAGCAAATGACTTTAAACAATTGGCTGAAACCGATAAACCAGACTTTCTAGACTTAGATGGTGATGGTAATACTGAAGAGGCTATGAAAGATGCCGCTAAGGATGCTGCTAAAGACGATTATGCACACATTGAGGCTTTGGAAAAAGATGCTCATGATGATAAGGAGTCTGAGGATAAGTAAATCCAACACGCTTAGAAAAAACGGTAAATAGTTTTGGAGATAACTGATAGAATACTACAAGACGGTGAATATGTAAAAGAGAAAGCTGAAAAGAACATAATCTTTTTACATGCCACAGCTGGTTCTCATAGAGCTGATTGGACAATTGATGCTTGGAATAGGGACCGAAACTCAAGCAATGGTCGGATAAGAGTTGCAACAGCGTTTGTTGTTGGTGGTTTAGATAAAAATGGTACTGATAAAGACGGTATGGATGGTAAAATATTCAGGGCGTTTGATGAAGACTATTGGGCGTATCATTTAGGTCTTAAGACAAGTAATAATACATTGTTGAATAAGACATCCATTGGTATTGAGATATGCAATTACGGACCACTTACAAAGACTTCTGACGGTAAGTACCTTACCTATGTTAATTCGGTTGTTAATGAGTCACAGGTTTGCGACTTAGGGTTTGACTTCAAAGGTTACCAATACTACCAAAAATATAGCGACAAACAGTTAGAATCAGTACGTGAGCTTATGTTATATCTTAACGATAAGTACGGTATTGAATTAAGATGTGGTCTTCCTGAATATGCTGAAGAGCCGAATGGTGAAGGTTTTGGGTTGAATGACCACGCATTGAATGGTGATTGGGGTGTATGGTCACATACATCAGTTAGAACTGATAAATTTGATGTGTACCCACAACCAGAACTAATACAGATGTTAACATCATTCTAAGTTTACAAATTTAGTTAATTAGTTATATTCATCCAAAGATAAAGTTAGATAAGGATGAGCAAGTTCAATGAATTTTTTAATTATATACAGTCACCAATATCAAAAGAAAGTGTTCTGATAACGCTAAATAACGAAGGTGTGGTACATCAAAGAGTATCCTTGTATGGTGATTTTATATTAACACTGTTAAAATATTGTTTTGATACATACATGGGTGATGATATAACCAACGAGGAACAACAATCGAAACATTTTAATTGGTGTTTTGAAAAAACGGTAGACACTTTTAAATCAGAAGATATTAATTTAGGTACTCTAATTGAGTTAAGGGAATACTATAGGGAATTTTTGGTTGAGGTTTATTATTCCATGCCAAATAAGATAAGTTGTAAAGATAAAATAGATAATATATATTTATTCTGGAAGCAATTGTTTGATTACAATGCCACTAAGACAAAGGCTGATATTGATTGTCTATTATCAGTTTATAAACTATTCGAAGCGTCAATAAACGAGAAACAACCAATAAGGGCTTGATTTTTATAGATAGTTTAATTATAATTAGGTTATGCGGATATTTAACATAGTTTTAAGTAAACTTGCGTATGAGCAAGTTAAATTGGATAATGATTTGGAACGATTGATAAATGACAAGACATCACAAACAGATTGTTTGGTTAAAGAGATTGATGACGTTTTAGAAAAACAAGTGATGTTATCCATGAAGATTCAAAAATGGCAAGAGATTCAAAATAATATTGTTAATCCGCCAAGCGATAATAATGAATAAAAATAAATTAAAATGAAAGAAGAATTCACAAAATTAAAGGAAATCGTCAAATCAATTGATGAAGACATTGAAAAGTTCTATGAAAAGGGTAATAAGTCTGCTGGTGTTAGAGCTAGGGTAGGTTTACAAGATATTAAAAAGATTGCACAGGGTATTCGATTGGATATTTCACAACTAAGAAAGTCGTTGTAATGTTACTATTATTCATTAATAAATTAATGATAATGTTATTGGCATTATCAACATTAAATCTGGTAAGACATTTGTATTTTTTTATACAATCATTTATTGTTGCTAGAAGAGGTGAAAGTAGCAAGTACTCAATAAGTAATAAACAAGTATTGATATTGGGATTTTCCTTATCATATATTATAATGTGTATTGTAACTGGTGTTACATTTTAAAGGTTTTATAGATGACAATACAAGAAAGTTTAGATGAGTTGAATCCGTATGTTTCAACAATAAGGTACGATAAAACCCCTGTGGTTGAGGTGGAGTTCCCAGTAGATTGGGGCGTTCCAAAATCAGAGAGTATAAGTTTCAAGGCGATTAAAGAGGGCGTTGAAACAAAAACCGTTAGGTGTGTTGTTTATTCCGAGAAACCAAAAACAAGTATTGATGATTTATTAGACTTTATTAAGCGTTCAATAAAACTTAATAAAGAACGTGAAATGAAGAATGAGCTATTCAAGACGAAAGTGTCTGAACTTAAATCTTTATTTAATAAAACTGAACTATCTAAATTAAATGGTTTAAAATTTACAATACCCGAAGATTATATGGATTTGAATTCTGGTTATGACTTAGATGCTGAGGTTGAAGCTGAGAAGTCAACTGAAGAAACTACTAAAACAGAACCAGTTGAAGATTCACCAGAAACTAAAAAACCTAAAAATGAGGTTGTTGTTGTTGAGGAACCTAGTAAAAACGGTAAACCAGTATTGGTAGATTTTGATACACCACAATGTAACTGTGAGGACGGGTCTAGTTGCCCATCATGTACGGATTTGTAAACTGTTAATTCGCAATTATCTCTATGACCCTAATCGCTCAAACATCTCTTCTAAATTATGTATCAACCAAACGATACCACCAACAAATACACCATCCAAGAATACCTTAGTTAATAACATTACAATTGTGTAGTTTATTGGTAGAGACATACCAATCAACGTCATAGGTGTACCAATGTTAAAATGTTGAAATAGTAATGATAAGGCAAAACCAACCCAAACACTAAGACACATTGGACAACTGAAAAGCTTACCAAAAAACTCTGGACTCTTCTTATCCCAGAAGTCTCTCCAAGATTTAAATATACTACCGAAAACCAATACGTTGGTTATGCTATACGCTATAATACTGTATACAAATATTAATTCCATGACTTTAACTTTTATTTAAATATATTTATAATTGATGTATAAGTCAAGAATAATATGATTAAAGATAAAATTAGACAGTTAATATTTGAAGATGGTGGGCGAACATCCGCAGGTATTTTAGTATTATGTGAAGAAACAAATAAAGTTTTATTACTTAAAAGAAATGTTGACCCACACAAGGGTAAATGGTCAATTCTGAGTGGTGGTGTCGATAAGGGTGAGTCCAAAATGACAGCTCTTAAACGAGAGATAATGGAGGAGATTAAAGTTAATGCTGACGATAAACTTAATATCACATATCAATATTCGGAGGATAGTGGTGACGATAAGTTTTATTTTTACTGGGGGTTTACAAATAGCGAATTTAAATGTAAATTAGACGAAGAGAATGGTGAGTATGGTTGGTTCAGTGCAGACGAACTACCATCACCGTTATATCCTAAGACTAGAGAAAAAATTGAAGAGTTATGTCAAAAAAACAAGAGCTAACATTAGATGAATTATTGGATGTTACCAATAAAAGAACAAAGAGTTTCATAAAAACTATTGAGGAAGGTGAGAAGTTCGAACGGGTTGAGACTGAAGAGAACGTTAGACGTGAGATAATTGCTGATAGACAAAACTCTGAACTAAAGAAACAATTATTTGTTAAAGAGGTTAAAAATGGTCTAGCTAAAGAAATAAAAAATAATCGTGGTGTCAGACGTGTTGAGAAAACAAGGTGGCAAAAATTAATGGGCTTTATTGAAGGTTTTTTTCTTAAATTTTAATAATCATGCAGAGTAAAATAAAATTATTCGATTACAATGATATTGTTGAAACTGTTTCTGAGATAGTTAACAACGATAAGATATGTAAAGAGGGTCTAACACTCAATTATGTTATTAGTGGTCATAACCATAAAAAGTTAGATGAGACACTATATTACAAAATGAATCCAAAGGGTACGGATTACAAATATACCGATATTATCGAAATTGAGGTGGGTGGAATTACCGTAATAATCACTCATGACTAATTTTTTTTAAAAAAGTTTGCATTTAAAATAAAATCGTTATATATTTGTTGTCGAATTCACAATTAAAATTTAATCATGGGATTAGTAGACGCATTAAGAACTAAAGATAAGACAACCGAAAACGGTATGCCAACCAATTCAACAACACTAAACATGTGTGTTGATTTATTTTCGAGAATTGGTTCGATGAGAACACAATCAGAAACTGAGGTTGTCAATCTATTTGTAAAGGCCTTTGAAGAGGATGCGCTTACAGCCATGAAAGTTCTTTTCTGGGTTAGAGACATTAGAGGTGGTGCTGGAGAACGAAAGGTCTTCAGAACAATCATTAAGTACTTAGCTGATAATAGAACGGAGGTGATGGCTAAGAATACCAATCTAATACCAGTATACGGTAGATGGGATGACGTATTTTTATTGTTTGGTACGGCACTCGAAGAGGTCGCATTAAAAATGATTTCGTCAGCACTTAAATCTGGCGATGGATTGGCGGCCAAATGGTCACCAAGACCAAACGGTTCAAACATTAAGAAAAAGGTCATAGCTAAAAAAATAGCTAAGTATATGGGTCTTACACCAAAGACCTATAGAAAAATGTTGGCTGAGGCAACTAATGTTATTGAAACTAATATGTGTAATCGTGATTTCTCTATGATTGATTACTCAAAAGTGCCATCTAAAGCTATGGCTGATTATGCTAGAGCGTTCACTAAAAATGGTGGTGATAGATACGTTGAGTATCTTGAGTCAGTTGATAAAGGTGAGGTAAAAATCAACACTGGTGCGGTATATCCATATAACGTGATAAACATGTTGAGTAATGGTAATCCAAGTGGTGCGAACACGATGTGGAATAACCTACCAAACTATATGGAAAATAATAATGAAATGTTATTACCAGTAGTTGATGTCTCAGGCTCTATGGCTTGTTCAGCAAGTGGGTCAGGTTCAATCACATGTATGGATGTTGCAATCAGTTTAGGTCTTTATATTTCAGAAAGAAATGAGGGTTCTTTTAAAGATTCTTTCATAACATTCTCAGAACAACCTGAGCTTGAATACCTTAAAGGTAATCTAATCGAAAGATACGCACAATTACATAGTGCTAACTGGGGTATGAGTACCAATCTTGAGGCAGTATTTCAGTTAATACTTGATAAGGCTAAAGAGAATAATATTGCTAAATCAGAAATGCCAACAATGGTTCTTATTTTGAGTGATATGCAATTTAATGAGGCAACGGACTGTTTTCGTTCTAGACACCATAGAGGTACTAGGGGTTCTTGGAGTCCAACAGCACAGGAGATGATTAGCTCAATGTATGAAGAAGCTGGGTATGAAATACCTAAGTTGGTTTATTGGAATCTTAATGCTCGTAACAGTGATAGCCCAGTCAAGTTCAGTGAAGATAAAACAGCTTTAGTTAGCGGTTTTAATACGAGTCTATTAACCAACATTTTAGATGGTTCAGATATAACACCTTATAGTATGATGATGAACGTAATAAACTCATCTAGGTATGAAGCCGTTACGATATAGAAAAATTGTACAATTAATTAAAAGTGGGAGTATTCCCACTTTTTTTTTGTTATGACTTTACTAATTGGGTTTTTTTGTTTAGTGTTAACACATAAATAATTACAGATGAAAATATTAGTGAAAAATAGTGACAAGTTGGTAAGTACGATTCATGACTCTAAGGTAGTCAATGAATACTTGGTCTACGTTTTGGATGAAGGTGAATCACCTTTATATGCCGAAGCTGTTTACGGGTCAGCAGATAGAGACTCAACAATTAATAAGGTTTTCTCGACCTACTTTAAAGATGATAACATTAAACTATCTGATGTATTGGAAGAAGTTCAATTTGTAGATTTTATTAAAACGTTAAAAGATGACTGATAAAAAAACACCACTTGTTCTTGTGTTCTATCTTGACCGAGAACTATTAAAAAACAAACAAATAGCAACCGAATTTACCAATTCGGTAGATACTATGATTAAAAAACGAGGTTATAATGTTATGGCTTTCTTCTTACCAACAGATGGTGAGGAAAGAATTGAATGTCTTAACCCTGTTGAAATGAAAGATGATGATACTGTTAGGGTAAATAAGATTCTAGATGAGATTTCAACAGCGTTTGACGTTGACAAAGCAGACAAACCAAATGAGGGATAGTGATATACTATTTGAAGACCCAAGAATCAAATTAAACTCTTATTATTATCTAAATGGTGATAAGTTAGAATGTGTTGATACTTTAGATGTCTGTGAATATGATAAGTTTTACTTCACAACCTATACCACACCAACAACACCCACTGATATAGTGTTCGCGTTTGGTTCGTTAGAGTTAATTAATGGCGTTAGTCATTTTAACAAGTTGATTGAATCGACCGACTGGTCATACTATCCTTATTTTCTGAAAAGAAATGTTATAAACAAATTAAAAGAATTATAAAACTTTTAAATGATGTGTAAAAAAATATTATTATGTGATATAGATGGGACAATCTGTGAAGATATCCCTAATGAGCAGGTTGAGTTAATGGCAACAGCGAAGGTCTTCCCAGATGCCAAGGACAGGCTTGACCGTTGGCATCGTGATGGTGATGAGATACACTTCTTTACCTCCAGAACCGAAGACATGAGAGAGGTCACAGAGACTTGGCTCAGAGAAAATGGTTTTAGTTATCACACACTAATAATGGATAAACCTAGAATTAAAGACGGGGAGTGTTACTATTGGATAGATAATAAACCAGTTAAGGGTGTAACACACAAAGGTCGATGGACGGAGTTAGTAAAGAAAAATATTGAAATAGAAGATTTTGCTACACAAGCAGACTTTGATAAGTATAAAGATATTGAAGGTGGTGAATAATGTTTGAATCTGAAGACATATCCCCAAAAGATAATATAATTACTGATTTGGATTATATTAGGACTCAACTACAATTAGCCAATCGCATTGATATGGATGCTGAATTAGTTTATAATGCTTTACTTTTAGCCTTACATGGGGAACACGAAACACCAATGGAAGTATTTGCGGACGCTGTAAATCAAATGAATTAAGGTTACCAATCTAAGGTTTGGTGCTTCTTCTATAGATTTTAGTCATAGGCCAATCCGTGTTTTGTTGAATAACATTATACATTATACCAATATTAGCGTCAGCACAAGTACCCATAAAGATAATATCATTGACCTTTACACTACTTGAGATTTCCTTTAGTTTATGATGTAACCTCTGTGCGTCCTCCTTATTTTTACATATTACCATATCAAATCGCTCCTCACTGTGGATAACTAACTTATTGTGTACAACGATTGCTTGTCTAACGTTTTTAGTGTCTGGTTTTTTAAATAATAGTTTAACAAGTTCGTGAGCCGACTTTCTATTTTTTTTAGACTCATGACCATATAACCAGAAAGCTTCCTCAACTTTAAATGGTATCGACTGCAAAGGTCTCCATTTATCAAGTAACAACGGTTCCTCATATAGCTTACCACCACCATCTCTCAAAAGCCTAGGTTTATCCGACTCTTCAGGTTCTTTTACTAGGAATAATTCATAACTAACGCTAATGATTTTACCATCATTTATAAATTTCTTTGGAAATGCAACATTAAGGTTATCAGCCTTTAACTCATTATAAGTTTCATACGCGAATTCCTTTGTTTTATATTTACAGAATCTACGAATGTATTTTCCGTTACCAACCAGTATTACCTGATATTCCATTGTCTTTTTTAATTAATTTACGTATATTTGCTACAAAAGTGAATATATGTCAAAATACTATGAAACGTTAGGTGTAGATAAAAGTGCCACACAAGATGAGTTGAAAAAAGCTTATAGAAAACTTTCCAAAAAACACCACCCAGACAAGGGTGGTGACGAAGAAAAGTTTAAAGAAATTTCTGAGGCTTACGGCATACTATCAGACCCTGAAAAAAGAAAAGCGTATGACAACCCA
>Ga0098052_1000027_pt1 | contig 83895 bp, 138 predicted proteins | sample 15_taG_FD_81591 | JGI IMG/M metagenome (GOLD analysis project Ga0098052, IMG submission 81591) | Marine viral communities from the Subarctic Pacific Ocean - 15_ETSP_OMZ_AT15312 metaG | ecosystem: Environmental > Aquatic > Marine > Oceanic | place: Pacific Ocean | collected 2015-01-18
AGGCCTACATCGAGGACGCCGACTACGACTCCGACTTCCTGATGGACGAGCGGGTGCCTCTCGATGTGCGCCGCGAGCACTACATGAAGGCGCTGAAGGGGACCCTCGACCACGCGCCCCTGACCCGCTCGAGGGCAGTCGCGGGTGCCCGCACGGGAGATCGCTTCTTGGGGGGCACCCTGGGAGCCATGCCGGGCATGTTCGCGGGCCGAGTGATCGGGGACCACTTCGGGCACGGAGGTCTGGGCGCGACTGCGGGTACCCTCCTGGGGGTGGCTGGTGGCGCCGCGCTCGGTGATCGGGCGGGCCGCAAGTCTCGGTCCACTCGCGCTGACAAGCGGGTGGCCTACGACACGTCGGAGCGCAACCGGGTGAAGTCCCTCCTGGGCGATCCCGCACGGGCCGACGCGCACATGCACCGCACCATCAGCACGCACCGCCGAGAGAAGGCGGAGCGGGAGCGTGCCGAAGCGATCCGCCAGGAGATCCGGAAGCACGAGCAGCGCAAGGAGATGGTCAACGCCTTCGGGGAGATCATCAACCCGAAGCCGCGACCGGCGTCCCCGCAGCCTGCACCCTTCGTCTCCTCCCCCGCTGCTCCGAAGAGCGAGAGGGACCAGAACCTGTCGAAGGCCGAGGACCTCTTCAAGTCGAAGCCGAAGTCGGCACCGCGCCACGACCCCAACGGCTCCTACAGCCACTGGGCCAAGAGCAAGCGACCCGCCGGTGGGCGGACGTCCAGCACGTCGCACGCGCCGAAGCCGAAGTACCCGACGTCGCACGCGGGCCAGAAGACCACGCAGAAGGAGTGGGAGGACGCTGACGCGGAGATCAACGCCGCGCTGTCCGCCCGCGGCCTGAAGCACGCCTTCGTCGCCGCCGCGTACCGAGCGATGGAGCCGACGGCGAACCTGTGAGCATCGGCCTCCGATACGGCATCGGCTCCGATCTGGAGAAGACAGCCAAGCTGGACCACTTGGATCGGTCCGATTTCTACGGGGGGAGCCTTCACGGCATCGCTCGGAGGCAGGGGGTGGGCGCCGCAAAGCGGGTGGCGCAGTTCCACGGGAGCCGAGAGAGCCGAATCGCGCTCCAACTGATGGAGATCCACGGGAAAGGGGTGAAGAAGCGCACCACGCCGCATACCACGGACCCTCAGCTGGGGGGCTCGGCATGGGGCAAGGAGGTGCACAACCGCTTGGTGTCAGGCCAGGCAGCCTTCCACCCCGAGGAATTGAAGGACCTGCACTCCGTGATCCAGGAGCGCCACGACGCTTCGCAGGCGAAGGAGGAGAAGGCGAGCGTACTCACGCGTTGGGCGCATCGGCGACAGCGGGAGGGTTACGGGGAGCGGGCCCAGCACATCAGCTCGATGGGGAAGGAGGCCCTCTTCGACCGCAAGAAGAAGTGGGAGGCCATCTCCGGCATGGCGCCGACGCACAAGGACAGCCTGAGCGTCAACTCCGCCTCTCGACAGTCGTTCGAGCACATGCACCGGCCGCAGGCGCCCCTCACGAAGCCGAGGTCGAAGTTCCGTCCCACAGGCAAGCAGCTCGCTGCCGGCACGGGCATCGCGGCGGCGGGGTACGGAGTGCACCGGCTCCTCAAGGCCCGGCGCAAGGCGAAGCAGCAGTACGAGGCGCCCTTGCGCCAGCACCCCCCGCAGCCGGCCCAGCAGCCTCAACAGCCGATGCGGCCGAAGCTCGCCTTCATCGAGGTCACCGAGGCACTCGACTTCGAGAAGACGGCCGCCCTCCTCGCCGACGGTGAGGCAGCGGCCCAGGAGATCCTGAGGGGTCTGCCGTGCTGGAGCTGATCAACGTAGCTTGCAGATCTCTCGACCTGGACAGGCTGACCCTCTCGTGGGACATCGCCGACACGTCCGAGAGTCCCCTCGACTACGACTTCCACGTGCAGCGAGCAGGGTCTCCTGGAGGGGAGTGGGACACCGTCTCCCCTCAGGCGCTGGTGGACACCTACATCTTCGTCGACGCCCAGGCCGGGCTGCTCCACAACTGGGCCAAGCTCTACTACCGGATCAGGGTTGTCCGCCGCTCCACCGGGGAGGAGTCGTTCTACCCCGACGTGCCCGTCAGCCTCCGGGCGGCCCCGCCCCTCGACGCCCTCGAGATGGCGCGGCAGGAGCTGGTGCTGCTCAAGGAGTTCGTGGGCCGGAAGTGCTGGCTCTTCAAGCGCCGCACGTCGGGAGCGAAGTGCCCAGAGTGCTGGGACCCTCGCTCGATGCAGCGGGTCAAGTCGAAGTGCATGTCCTGCTACGGCACGGGCTGGGCCGGGGGCTACCACAGGCCCATCGAGTTCTACTGCAACATCGCCCCCGCGGCACAGACGCCGCAGAACGTCCCGCCCGTGGGAGAGCTGCAGATCGAGAACTCGACGGCCTGGACGATCTTCTTCCCGCCCGTCGATCCTCGCGACGTCATCGTGGAGCCCGAGAACGTGCGCTGGTTGGTGCACAACCGGGTCTACACGGAGCGCGCTCGAGCCCCGGTCAAGCAGCAGCTCCAGATCCACCGCATCACTCCTGGCGACATGGAGTTCCTGTTGCCCCTGGACGTGGACCCTGCGACGCTGGATCCTACGGCGGTGAGGCAGTTCCACAACCCTGTGAACCCCGAGATCGTGGTTGACGGACTCGACGGCGTCTTCAGCCGGTTGGGGGTGACATGACCTGGGAAGCCATCGCCTTCCGCGAAGAGCTGATCGCGCTCACGAAGCAAGCCGGCGCCGACCCGCACTTCAAGCCGGGGCTCCGCCAGGCGGCGAAGAACTGGAAGCAGTTCGCCGGCCACAAGCTCCGCGAGGAGTGGGAGGGCTCCAAGCCGACAGGCAGCCTCGCCGGAGAGACGGCGAGCGCGGCGGGCTGGGGAGGCATCATCGGGGGAGGCTTCGGCGCAGCCGCGGCCAAGGGAGATCGTCGCCGAGCAGCCGTCGAAGGCGCTGGGTTGGGGGCTCTCACGAGTGCTGCCGTCGCCCCGGTCACCACCGCGCTGTACCGGGCCCGCCCGGGCAGGGCCACCCACCTCGCCCACCTGCTCGGCCCCGACTTGGCCGCCGGGGCCGTGGGAGCGCGCCTGGGCTACAAGCGGCGGGGCAAGATCCAGCAGCTGGTCGACGCTGCGACCCCGGACGAGACCCCCATCAAGGAGGCCTTCTTCCGGGGAGGCCCCGATGCCGCCGGAGTTGACTGGGGGGCGGCAAAGCGAGAGGCCAAGGCGGTCCGGAAGCTGCGGAAGCTGCAGGCGAAGGCGGAGACGGATACCGGCGGGAGAGCCCTGGCGCGACGATCGGGAGCAGGGGCATTGGTCGGAGCAGGGGCAGGGCTTGCGCTCTCCGGTGCCGACGCCATCTTGAACGAAGAACACCCCATGTTCGACGACGAGGCCATCCCCATCTTGATGGGTGCCGGAGCGACATTGGGCGCGGGGGCCGGAGCACTGCGGAACCGCCTCCTCCGGAGACGGAAGGAGCGGCTCGCTCCCCTCTATCAAGCTGCGCACCGGCAGCACGCTGAGAGGTTCCACAAGGAGGCCGGCGCGGACGCCAAGCGCAACTGGCGGTTGGCGAAGAGGGTCACCCGTGAGGCTGCAGGCATCACCGGGGGCATGGGCCTGGGCTACCTGGCGGGCGCAGGAGTGCATGAGGGCCTCCTGCGGATGCCGGCCTACAAGAACCTGCCGAACTCCGAGAAGCTGCAGGTCCTGCAAGGGGCGGGAGTCCTCGTAGGAGGCGGCCTCGCGACGGCGTCCCTGGCGAAGCGAGTCGCCAGGGCGCAAGATCGACGTGAGTCGCGCCGCAAGAAGCAGCGCCTGAACCAGGGAGTCCCCGGTGAGCAACGAGCAGGTCAAGCCGAGCTCGGGTAGCCGAGTCATCCCGGGAGTCGAGGAGCACGACCTGTGGGCCCGGCACGTGATGGTGTGCTTCCTGCAGGGCCTCTGCAACAAGTTGCCCCTGGACCACGCGTGGCATTGGGAGCCGGACCTCAACACCTCGGGGATTTGGATCTCCGGCGGGACGCCGCTGGACTACGGCCGTGTGTCCCCCCGGCCGGCGATTGCCGTTGACGTAGGGCAGTACCAGGCCGCTAACATCGCGATGGACCAACTGCGGGCCGAGGACCAGCTGACTGGCGAACGCCTCCACGTTGATCTGGTCCCGGGAACGCTCACGGTGTACGCCTTGGGCGGGGTCGAGACCGAGGCAAGAAGGCTTGGCGGGTGGATTTCCCGTCAGATCAGGTATCACCGGAGGTTGCTGCAGACAGAAGGAAGTTTCCATCAGATCGGTCAACAGCTGGCTGTAGCGCCGCCCACTCCTCCAGGGCAGATCTTCCAGGGGGCGTCCGACGAACGGGCTCGGATGGTGGCGGTCAACATCCCCTGGTACATGCAGTGGGGATGGTACACCCGGCCGATTGCCCCGCCCACCCAGACCAGCCTGGACTACATCCAGGCCGACCGGGCGCGGGACTACGAGAGGCCACACCTGGTGCGGCTGAATGATCTGAGAACTGGCTTTGTAACACCCTCCGGCGACTTGCAGGTTGCTGGAATGCGCAAGGGCCCCGAGCCCACGAACGACGAATGAGGAGCTGACACATGCCTGCCATCCCCCAGCCGGGTGTCACCGTCATCCAGGAAATCCGGACCACCTCCCCCACCATCGCCAGCGCGACGCTGCCGGCGTGCATCATCGGTCCTGCCTTCCAGGTGATCGAGACGCAGGTGGACGGGTTGCTGAGCGCCGACGCCCTGGCGACGTCCTACAGCCAGTACCCCCTCAGCCTGAGCCAGTCCTCGTTCCCGGACCCGCGTGGCAACATCTCCGAGCTGGACATCCAGGAGGACACGGTCGAGGCGTCGCTCTTCTACGGCGGCTCCCTCATCGCCCTCCCCCGCGGAGACGGCAGCCCCTTCGGCTCCGCCTTCCTGGCGGCCTCGAACGTGGCCAGCCGCGCCGTCATCGTCACCGACTTCGGTGAGACGACCCCGTGGGCCCTGGCCGACGGCGATGTGCTCGTGCTCGCCTTCGACCGCCCCAGCGCGGTGGACACCAGCCAGGACGTGACCGTCACCATCTCCGCCGCGGCCCCGGTGGCCACGGCCGCCGAAGTGGCCTCGGCCATCAACGCCGCGGTCGGCGAGGACGTGGCCTCCGTCGTGGTGGGCGGCGCCTCCGAGGTGATGATCCGCTCGAACACCTGGGGAGCTCTCTCCTCGATCGACATCCGGGCGGGCGGCAGCGCCATGACCGCCATGTTCGGCGACACGCAGTCCCGCCGGGTCGAGGGTTCCGGCTACCGGGCCCAGGACGACTCCGACGGCGACCTCGTCAGCCCCTGGATCGAGTTCTTCGAGGGCGAGGCGTTCCAGAACGGCGTCGCCGGTTCCTGGGGAGGCGCGGGTCTCGGCCTGGGCCGCTGGACCGAGGCCGGCACGATCTCCAACGCCGACGCCGCGCTGCTCAGCTTCACCGGGGGCGGCGCGGACATCCCGTTGCAGGCGGCCAGCTCGGTGCGGGCCGGCGACGCGATGGTGAGCGACGGTGTCGACCCGGGGTGGGAGGTCGTCGAGGTGCAGGCCAGCCGCTTCCGCATGGCGCAGCTGAACTCGGCGCTCTCGACCTTCGACGACGAGGGCAACGCCACCACCCGCTTCTACGACGACCGCGAGGTCAACGTGCCGAGCCACGGGGTGCCCTTCGCGCCCCGCAACGTGTGGTTCGAGGCGCAGGGGCTGCAGTGGGGCTCGGTGAGCCCCGCCCCGGTGGCCGCCGTGCTCACGGGCAACCTGGCGGCCAACGCGGCGCAGAAGGCCGAGGTCCAGAGCGACGGCAGCCTGACCAGCGCGGCTCTCGCGGGCACGCTGGCCCTGGCCGGGCTGACCCTGATCACCCAGCTGGTCGACGACGGGATCTCCCAGACGCAGGTGACGTCCACCCTCGCGGGTACGGCGGCGAACACCGTGCAGCTCGCGGCGGCCCTGGACGCCCTCGCCATCCCCGGCATCGACGCCTGGAACGTCTTCGATGACGGCGCCAACGTCTGGATCCACGCGCAGACCACGAAGACGGGGTCCGGCCAGACCCTCGTCGTGCTGCCGACCGGCACAGCGAACGCCATGCTGGGCTTCTCGGTCGCCCTGGCCACGTCGCACACCGGCAAGGACCAGGAGTACGGGACCCCCGCGACGGAGACGGGCGGGACCATCGGCGCCCTGCCCATCGCCACCCTGAGCGGTACGGCCGTGACGGTCGTGGTGACGGACAGCCGCGGCACCTTCACCAAGGTCCACACCATGGGCGCGGCCGAGGCGGCGGATGCCACCCTCGCAGACCTCGCGACGGAGCTGAACCTGCAGGCCAACCAGCTCGCCTGGGCCGGCAACATCCGCATCGGCACCTTCTCCGGTCCCGCGGCGGCCACCGGGGAGCTGGTGTTCACCAGCTTCGAGTCCGGCGACGGTGTCACCGTCGCGGTCTCGGACGACTCCGGCGGTGGCGGCACCCTGGACATGACCAACGCGCCGGTCGCCGGCGCAGGCACCCTGAGCGGCACGACCCTCCAGCACTCGCTGGACGGCGGTGACGCGATCACGGTGACCTTCGGCAGCGACTCGCTGGACGACGCGGTCGCGGCGATCAACCTCGCCCACGGCGGGGCGGCCATCGCCTCGATCTCCACCACCTTCATGCGCCTCACCTCGCCCCTGGGCGGAGTGGCCTCGTCCATCGACGTGGACGCGGCTTCGACGGCGGACTCGATCCTCGGCTTCCTGCCGGCGAACGACGAGGCCGCCGGCTCGGGCCGCCCGAACCCGGACTGCTTCCTGGACCTCAGCGGCAACCTGGTGCTGGGCGCGGGCATCCTGCGCAACAGCCTGACCGGCGCCCCGTTCGTCCCGGCCTCCGCTGGTCTGTACGTGGCCTACGAGGCACTCCGCCTCGATGTCAGCTCGTCCTCCGCCGCGGTGGAGAAGCTGCTGACCATCGAGGACCAGGCGACCCTCGAGGCCATCGGTGAGCCCATCGACGCGCGGAACCCGCTCTTCCTGGGCATGTACCTCGCGCTGCTCAACTCGCCGACCACGGCCATCACCGGCATCGGGGTGGACGAGGTCAGCGCCGCGCAGCCCGAGGGCACGCTGGACGGCTACGCCCGGGCCTTCGACTACCTGGAGGCCAAGGACGTCTACGCGATGGCTCCGCTGACGGAGAACGAGCTGGTCCACCTGGTGCTCGACACGCACGTCACCGCCATGAGCGCGGCGGAGCAGCGGGGCGAGCGCATCGGACTCATCGCACCGGAGGCGCCGACGCGCGCCTTCCCGGCAGCGGTGGCCTCGGGCATCGGCGACTCCACGGCCAACCCCAACGAGATGACCATCGACGTGAACCCCACGGGTCAGCTGGTGGCCGCCGGACTCAACCCGGCTGCGCTCGACGCGGACGACGGGGTCTACCTCGAGGTGACCGTGGGCGGGGACTTCCGCCGCTACAGCCTGTCGCTGGTCAACGGGACGCTGCTGCAGTTCCGCAACTCGTTCTCCTCGCCGGACAACGACGACGGCTTCTACACGACCACGCAGCTGACCTCGTCGCTGGTCAGCGTGGCCTACGCGCTGAAGATCCGCGGGGACGAGCTGCTGATCCCCGGCAGCTCCCTCCCGGACCTGCCGGCCCGTGCCGCCGCGGTGGCCGCGTCCGCCACGGACTACCTGAACCGGCGGATGTTCTACCTGTTCCCGGACTCGGTGTCGGCGGAGCTCGACGCCGGCACCGCCGTCGTGCCGGCCTACTACGCCGCCGCCGCGGTGGCGGGGCAGATCGGCCACCAGCCGCCGGCGCAGCCCCTGACCAACTTCCCCATCTCGGGGCTGAGCGCGGTCCAGGGGTCGCACGACACCTACAAGAAGAGCCTGCTCGACCAGATCGCCGGCGGAGGGGTGTACATCCTCTTCCAGCAGTCGTCGGGCGGCGCGGTCATGTGCCGGCACCAGCTCTCCACCGACACGAGCTCGGTGGAACAGCGGGAGCTGTCCATCACCAAGGCGGTCGACTTCGTGGCCAAGTTCCTGCGGAACGCGCTGCGGAACCTGATCGGCCGGTTCAACATCACCCCGCAGTTCCTGAACAACCTCGCCACCGTGATCCAGGGCCAGCTGGCCTTCCTCGGCCCCGACGGGCTGCAGGTCATCGCGGCGGCGCAGCTGAACAACGTGCTGCAGGACGAGTCGAGCCCCGACACCATCCTGGTCGACGTGACCCTGACGCCGCTCTACCCGGCGAACCAGATCCGCGTGACTTTGGTCGTCTAGCGTAAGTTCCACTAGGTGTGTGGTAGGCTGTCTCTCGGAGGTAGCTATGCCCGGTGGACGGCCCAAGAAGATCAAGCCCCCTTGCAAACTCGACGGCTGCGAGAAGCCATCGAAGTCCAGAGGGATGTGCGGCACGCACTACATGCAGCTCCGTCGCGGCGCCATCGACGAGCGCGGTGCCTCGCTGCGGCCCATGAAGCAGGGCCGGGACGGCGGCTGTGAAGTCGATGGCTGCGGTGACCCGATCGTCGCCCGTCGGATGTGCAGCAAGCACTACCAGCGGCGGATGTCGGGCGCTTCGGGGGAGGCGAGAGAGCGCCACGCCAACCACTCCCGTGAAGGCGTGTGCAGGCTGGAGGGGTGCGGCAGGGAGATCGAGAATGGAAGAGTCCGGATGTGCCGTCGCCACTACGCGCAGTACTATCGCCGGATCATTGATGAGGACGGAGTCCGGCTCCGGGAGTTGAAGAGGGTCCCGTCAGCGGAGGGCCTGGCCTGTTCCGTCCCAGACTGCCACTCCCGGCCGACGAGGCGCGGCATGTGCCAGAAGCACCGGAGGCAGGAGCAGGCGGGCCTGATTGACGAGCAGGGCAACAAGCTCCGAGAGCACAAGACTCGGGGACGGCCCAGAAGGAAGGCCCGCTGGAGGACCTCGGGCGGGTACGTCCGCAAGCACGCGCCGGAGCACCCCAACGCCGACAAGTACGGCAACGTCCTGGAGCACCGTCTGGTGATGGAGGCCCATCTCGACCGACTTCTTGGCCCGAAGGAGGTCGTGCACCACATCAATGGGAAGCGGGACGACAACCGCCTGGAGAACCTGCAGCTGCGTCAGTGGACCACGCACCCTCCTGGATCAGAGCCCGTGGACGACATCGAGGCCGCCCTGGGGCTTCTGGAAGAGCGCTTGACCAAGAACACCACGGGCGGTGAGGCTCACTTGGAGAGGCTCCAGGACCTGCTCGATCGGGAATCGGCCAGATCCGCGTGACCCTGGTGGTCTGATTCCTGGCAGGGATGCCGGGAGAAGAGTACGCTGTCTTCACACCGAGGACGTGATGGTGGCCTGCAGTGGGTAGGTCACAAGCAGTCTCCGAGAGGATCTGCTCACCACACCTCTTGACCCTGTGAGATCGCCATGACGTACCAGTTCCCTCTCGAGCCCGGACAGGCTCCCCTCTCTGTCACCGTCGAAGGTGGCGATCCCTGGGGCGACCGTCGTCTGCACCGCAAGCACGACGCCCGTTGGCGCGGCATCGCCCGACAGTTCGTGGACGAGCGTGCTCCTGGCGGAGTCGGCTACATCCGCGTCATCGACTTCGCCAACCACGTGGACGGGGAAGACCTGACCCTCGGGTCGCGGATCTACGAGCTGGACACCGTGCCGGATGGAGTCACCGCCGGCTCCGTCGCCGTCGACGTCAGCGGCGTCGGCTCGAACGCTGACCTCGCAGTGGAGATCGCAGCGGCCATCAACGGTGACGCGGACCGTGAGGTCGATGCGGCTGTCGTCGACACCGACAAGGTGGTCTTCCTGCCGCGCACCAACTGGGGTGCCGCGGGCAACCTCGCCATGGTGTCCACCATCAACGTCCTGGATGTTCCGGCTCCCGCTGCGCTCATGACCGGGGGCGAGCTGCCTGCGGCCATCCGCCGCTGCCAGGGCTCCTACACCGTGACGCTGGCCGATGTGACGGCTCTCACCGCCGGCGACGTCATTCCCGTCGGCTCGGTGCCGTGGACCAACGCCCCGGCCTGGACGCATCTCCAGCTCGAGTCCAGCGTCGGCCTGCTCAAGCCTCTCTCGGGCGAAGCCGGTGCCGTCGACGCAGCCACCTACGGCTGGGTGCAGGTGAACGCCAACCGCCGAGCCCTGCTCGTCTCCGCCACCGTGGTGTCGGGACTCCCCTTCGCCGCCGGCGACGTCCTCCACTGGCAGACCTCGGTCTGAGAAGGAGCCTCTGATGGCCCAGCTTTCTGGATGGTCGCCCTACGACAGCTACGTGCAGGGCGGCATGATCGACGGCCGGTTCATGTCGGCCGCCTTCACCCTCATCGCCGCGGGACCCCCGCGTCTGGCGGCGGTGGCAGGTGGGAACGGAGATCTCGGCTCCCCGGCCGAGTTCGCCTTCCCCATCGGCGTGGTGCAGAACTTCAACCTCTCCCACAACCGGCAGTTCAGCCGGTTCTGGGAGGTCGGCTCGGAGCGCAGCTACTTCATCAGCGGCCGGACCATGGGGCAGATGTCGCTCTCGCGCATCATGTACCACGGGTCCTCGCTGATGCGGGTGCTCTACGCCTACTACCAGGACCTGATCCCCGACACGGGGGCCTCGTTCGCGGCCATGTTCGACAACCCCGGCATCGCCGGCGTCGCCAACAAGCACGACGTCGTCATCCCGCCGGGCTACGAGAACGTGTTCCTGAACCTGGCCTCGGACCTGTTCGCCCAGCCCATCGGCATCCTGCTGTACTTCCGCGACAGCAACATGGCCACCCTGGGGGCCGGGTACCTCGAGTCCTGCTACGTCCCGGCGATCAACCTCGCCTCGGACTCGCAGGGCACGGTGATCCAGGAGTCGGCGCAGATCCAGTTCGAGCGGATGATGCCCATCGACGTCAACGCGGTCGCCCTGATCCGCGGCGGCATCGATGAGCTGATCCCCGGCGCGGACATGCTGCCCTCCGGGTCCATCCCCTCGGGAGGATTCCCTCCGGGGTAGCGGTTCCGCGGAGTGATCGGTGAAGGCCCTCGTGTGACCCACGAGGGCCTTCGTCGTTCAGAAGGTGGAGCTGATGAAGCGCTTGTTCCACCAGGCGTAGCGGACCGCCGTGAAGCCCAGGGGCAGGGCCGACTGCGTCTTCCAGAGCAGCGACCCCTCGGAGGTCCACTCGATGTCCACTCCCGCCTCTACGTCGGCCTGGACAGCCTGCAGGACGGCCTGCTCCAGCTCGATGCCGAGTTCCACCCGCCCCTCTCCGTAGAAGGAGAACTTCAGCCACTCGGCGTAGACCGTCGACTCGACGATGTCGACTTGCCGCTCGACGGGGAAGCCCGCGCGCCTGGACTTCATCAGCCGCACCACCTCCCGCATGTCCCCGCAGTCCAGCGAGGAGTTGACCATCTGCAGGTAGTCCAGATCGGTCAGGTAGTCCGGCTCGCCGATGCGGTTGAGCTCGTCGTGCACCAGCTTCTTCTGGGTCAGCGGACCCACCTGCACCTGGACCTGCTTGCCGACGGAGAGGCCGGCACGCAAGGAGGCGATCTGAGGCACCCCCACCTTCAGGCCGGCGTTCGGCACCGACACGGTGTGGGTCCAGTGGTCCAGCAGCGCGGAGGACTGCAGGGGCGGGCTGATGCTCAGGTCCTCGGGGAAGCAGTCCAGGTCCGCCAGGTGCTGCAGCACCTCGCCCTGGTTGTTCAGCAGGGTGCCAGGGGTGATGTCCTCGCTGGGGAGGCGGAGCAGGTAGATCCGGTGCTTCTTCAGGAAGCGTCGCAGGGGCTGAAGCAGGCTCACGGATCACCTCAAGCTAAGAGAGGGGCGGGTCCGGGGGATCAGTCCCAGCGCGAGGAGGAGAGATGTACGCCGAGCTGCAGACCCACGCCCTCCCCGACAGCGTGACGGGGAGGGCGTGACAGGTCAAGGTTCCTGGGGCAGCAGGGTCTTGGTGTTCAGGAGCACATCGTCGCGCTCCAGGCGCTCCCGGACGTCGTCGAGCAGCGCGTTGGTCACCTCCGAGACGGAGACAGTCCTCCCCCGCTCCCGCTCCGCTTCCGCCCGAAGACGGTCGACGAGGCGAGAGTTGGGGAGGGACATGTTGATCACTCGGGAGGGCACGCCAAGTCCTCGTCGACTCGACAGAGCTCATCGAACTCGTCAGCCTCGTCGACCGGGGGCGACGGCGTCTCGTCTTCCAACGGCCCCACGTCCTTCAGCGCGTCGCGCAGGGACTGGAAGACCGCCATGCCTCCGTCGAACAGGGCCATGGACAGCCTCCCCTCCTTCCGAGGGTCGAACTTGGCCATGTAGAGCTGGTGGGCCTTGGCGAGCCACTGCTCCCGGGTCACTCGTACACCCCCTGCCCGGCCGCCTTCAGCGCCGCCTCCTGCTGCATCCGCTCCATCACGGCGGCCCCGCGCGAGCGGGAGAGGGCGATGCCCATGACGGCGCTCGCCTCGGTGGCGCCGAGGCGGAACACGGCGTCGACGGTGTCGTCGGTGACCAGCCCGGAGTACTCGGTGATCATGTACTGGCCCAGTCCCGCCCAGACGGAGGAGAGGAGCGCGTGGCTCTGCAGGGGCCGCGCCGACATCGTGGCCATCGACAGGGGCTTGATCACCTCGTCCTGCTTGATGGGGCCGGTGACGGCCAGGAAGAAGGAGAGGCCGGCGTCGCTGAGGATCTGGGCCGCCTCCTCCAGCTTCTGCTGCATGGTGAGGGGGTCGGTGAGGTCAGGCATGTCGGCCATGCGGGTGGGGTCGTCGTCGATCATCGGGCTTTTCCTGTCAGGTACTGGTGGAAGAGCTTCTCCCCGAGCGACACGAGCGCCTGCCCGGCGGAATCGCAAGGGCACTGGGAGAAGAACTTGGTGGAGTGGGACATGAACATCGCGTCTTCGTAGCTGATCTGCCCTCCCACGTAGAGGGTCTGCACGCGGATTCCTTCGCGCATGGCCTCCATGATGTTGCGGCGGACGTGGGTCTTGGCCCCCGATCCGGTGGGAGCTCCGTCGGTCAGGTGGATGAGCTGACGGAAGCCGGTCTTCGTCATCAGCTCCCGGGCCGCCACGCGAATGGCGGTGTGTGATGGGGTGGAGCCTCCGAGGATCGTGTTGTCGTTGTTGGCGGGCATCTTGCGGATGGGGTGCCCCATCCGGTGGATGACCACTTCGCTATCCCAGCCGCCGTAGTAGATCCAGACCTGCCCCTCCACGCCGGGGAAGTTCAGGGCCTTGGCCAGCTGCAGCGCTGCTCGAGCTTCCTGCTCGAACAGAGAGCCCACCACGGACCCCGAGCCATCGAGCAGGAGCAGGTACTTGAAGCCCGGCAGAGGTCGGGGAGACCGGAAGATCGGCCCCTCCTTCGTCATGCGGCGCTGCACGGCGGCCTGGATGTCCACCGTCGTCCCTTCGTAGTCCAGGTGGGTGCGCTGCTTGCCGCGGATCTTGACGAACTTCGAGTGCAGCCGCGAGGTGATCGCCAACTCCTCTCCCGTCAGCACCCGCGGCACGAGCTGCGAGTCCTGGATGTCGTGGAGCTGGACCTTGGCCTTCGCGTCCTCCGTCAGCCACTCGTCCTTGTCGGGGACGTCGGACTGCCCCGACTGCAGATCAGCGATGGTCTGCAGCATGGCGGCAGCCGCCGCGGCCTGGGTGTCGGGGTTGTCCAGGTGCTGAGAACCCCCCATGGCTGCAGCAGCCTGAGCCTGCGCTGCAGGGTCAAAGCGGTGGGCGTCCAGCTTCTTCTTGACGTACCCCTCGACGGGCGTGTCGCTGTGCCCCTGGCTCTTGAGCAGGTCGATGTCGCCTTGGCCCAGCAGAGCCATGAGGCGCAGCGCCACGGCCTGCGTCACCGCGGGATCCTGCTGCCCCGGGTCGCCCAAGAGGGTGGCCACTGCCCCGGCACCGCTCGGGGCGTTCCCGGCAGGCTGAGCGGCGGCTCCCGTCTTCTGCGCGAAGCGGTCTCCCAGGAGCTTCGTCAGCTTGGACATCAGCTTGGCCGCCGCAGCCATGCAGGAGGTGAAGTCCGAGGAGACGCAGTCCAGGTACGCCTGCTCGATGGCTGGTTGCACGGCCAGGAAGTCTGCGTCTGCGTCAGCGGGCGCCTGGCCGAACATGCAGCTCAGCATGAACTGGAAGAAGTCCTTCTTGGCTCCCTCCGTCTGCTCTCGGCCGATCCGCTTCCACCGCGCCACCAGGAGGTCGTAGTCCCCCGGGTTGAACTGGCCCCACCAGTAGGCGACGCGGTTGTCGTCCAGGATGTTCACGACGTGGTGGATGAAGGCGGCCAGGGGCTCCGTCTGCCCCGAGAGGGTGCGGTCTCCCTTGGCCAGGAAGTCCGTGATGATCCGGTCCGCCAGCTTGGTGGTGAAGTGGTGCATCGCCTCGATGTTCGAGCCGAAGACGATGTGGCTCAGCTCGTGGCCCGCCACGAGCCATGCCTCGGGGTCGGCGAGAGGCACGTTGACCTGCCGGCCGTCGGTGCTGCCGAAGGGAGCGTCGCGGAGCCAGATGGGCTGGCCGAGGGCTTTGCTGGTGGTGTTGACGAGCTTGTAGCAAGCGTCCTTCGTCTGCCACGCGGGTCCGCGCAGCGACGCTGGGAGAGTGAAGTCGGCCACGGGGCCTCCTCAGAAGATGTAGGTGTCTGCGGGCAGAGCAGCGGTGAAGGCGTCACCGTCGTAGTGGACATCGAGCATGGCTTCGAGGAAGGCGCTGTCTTCGATGGCCTGGATGTCCCGGATGGACTGCTCCTCGATGATCTTGGTGATCGGGTAGTCGGGGGAGGAGACCCCCCAATCGACCCCGATCGACCAACGATTCACCGGTTTGTCCACCGCAGGCGACGTGACGGTGAAGAAGGGGATGGTGTACCGCGCCATGTCAGCCTCGCGGGGTGTCGTCGTCGAGGAGTACTCGAGCGGGATGCTCCTCAGGGTCATGGTCGTCGCCGGGGACCACCTCGTAGGGCAGGAGCACGTCGCCGCTGTCGTCGAGCACGATGCCCTCGATGTGGAGTTCCCAGTGTCCCTCCTCCAGGCGTAGGTCGAAGATCGGGGTGGGCACGGCCTCAGCGTCCGCCTCTGGGTTGGCGAGGAAGCGAAGCTGCGCCGGGCCCAGGCGCTCCTTGTCCTTTCGGGACTCCAGGAACGCCCGGACCTGTGCAGCGAATGAGAGGTCTCCCGACATGGATCTAGGGTACCTACTCGGTCAGGTGTGGTCGAAGACGATGAGCATCTGCCCCTCGGGCAGGCGCACATCGAGGTGCTCTTGTACGTGATCCCTCAGCACGCCCCAGAGACGTCGGGCCTGGCTGATCTTCGGCTGCAGCTCGAGCATCGTCCAGCAGACGCTGTCGAGCTGCATGCGCAGGGCCACGATGCCCATCCACTTCTCGTCGCAGTCGGGGGAGCTGCTCTCGAAGGAGAGGTTCTCCAGCTCCGGGGGACAGGTCGCCAAGAAGTCGTCCCAGTTGTCGACCCAAGAGCCGAACTTCATGCCCCCCTCGACGGGGAACTCCTCGGGGGGAGCGACCCCCCAGATCACGGCTGCGAAGCACTCGCCCATTGGCCGTTCTCCTCGTGGTTGAAGGGTAAGAGGAAGACGCAGCTGCATCAGCTACATCCGCTGGTCGCTCCGCAGTCCTCGCAGACACCGCAGGTGCCGGACTGCTTCATCCGCATGCTCCCGCAATGGGAGCAGCTGTCGCCGGTGTAGCCGGCCCCCACCGCAATCTCCCGCGACATCGTGACCGCGGGAGCGTGAGGGTTGCCCTTCCACGCCTCTGCGGCATCGAACTTCGCTACGGCCTCTGGAGCCGGCCCCTCTACGGGAGTGAGCAGCTCCTTGGAGGGGTGGCCCAGGGTGTCAGGACGGAGGTTCTCCTCGGTGACGTCGGTGTGCGCGAGGTCGGCCATGCCCAGGTAGCTGATGGCCAGCTCCCGGAAGATGTAATCGACCACGGAGGTCGACATCTTGATCCGGTCGTTGCCCGTCACCATCCCGCTCGGCTCGAACCGGCTGAAGATGAACAGGTGCACGAACTTCTCCAGGGGCACTCCGTGCTGGAGACCCAGGGAGACCGCGATGCCGAAGCAGTTCATCAGCGACCGGAAGGCCGCGCCCTCCTTGTGCATGTCGACGAAGATCTCGCCGAGCGTGCCGTCCTCGTACTCTCCCGTCTTGAGGAAGATCTTGTGGCCGGCGACGCGCGCCTTCTGGGTGTAGCCCTGACGCCTGTCCGGGAGGCGTCGTCGAGAGGTCTTCTCCGCCAGAGCCTTCCAGAGCAGCTCCGGACACCGCCGGTCGACGGTGCCCTCGGCGGTCGACTCGCAGTGGCGGCAGTAGGCCACCACTGCGCCGTCGCCGTCCGGCTCGACCCAGTCGTGATCGTACTTGGGGTCGAAGTCCGCCACCTAGTCCTCCTCGGCCTCGAAGTAGGCGAGGTCCAGGCCGGCGAGGCACTGGTCGAGCAGGTCGAAGCCGTTGGCGTACTCCACCTCGATCTTCGTGGGGACGGAGTAGCTGTCCTCCATGCCCTCGATCTCGGCCTTGCAGTCCTTGCGGCTCTTGGCCCGGACGTGGGTGGGCTCCTCGACGTTGCCGTCCTCGTCCTCTTCGTACTCGGTCAGGTCCTTGGCGAGCCAGTAGGTGAGCTTCATGTGTCTTCTCCGGTGAGGGGGCGGATCATGTAGATCTCGTCCCCGGTTGCGCTGTCGTGGTGGAAGTTCTGCAGGCGGATCTGCTGACCCGCCATGTCGATCCAGATCTTGAAGTGGCACTCGGTCTTGGGGAGGATCTGCCGCAGCATCTCCTCGGCGTGTTCGGCGATGAACTCCTTCTGGCCGTTCGACTTTCGCCAGCCGAAGTCCTTGACCGTGGCGAGCCAGCGGCAGTCCTGCGGCATCATGCCATCGATGTGATCCTGGAAGCTCTCCAGGAACAGGGTCCACAGTGCGGGGCCGTCCTCGCCGCTCTCCTCATCCTCGAAGCCCCAGGACAGGTTGGGCTCTCCGAACTCGGGCTCTCCGAAGGTAGGCAGCGACATCAGCCCTCCTTGAGGCACCCGCACACGAAGCGGGCCTTGTTGTGTTCGACGCAGAGGCCGCACTGCCAGTGGCCGGGGGTGCCGACGGTGGGGCAGTTGAGCCTCTGCAGATCATCGTTGATCGGGTCTCTCCCGTGGAGAGCTCGGAACTCGTAGGCCGTGTAGGGATTCTCCTCCAGGTCCCGTTCCGGCCCCCCCAGCGTGATGTCGATGGTGATGGTGGTGAGGGGGTGCTCCAGCACGAGATCGTACTCAAAGAGGGAGTAGACGATCTTGGTCGGGTCCTCCTCGTCCACTTCCACGGTGACCTCGCGGGTCACGGAGTCGGGGCAGACGCGCCCGACCCGTGACCCCTCGGCGGTGTAGAGGCTCCCGTCCCCCTCCAGGCGCGCCCCTTGGGAACGGAACCACAGCTGGAGCAGCGCCCAGTCCTGTGCCTTGTTGTGGGGGCCGGTCCTCATCTGATGGTCGCGAAGAAGCTCCTCGAGCTTCGCCTGCAGGGCTGCCAGGAACCCCGCGTTGATGTTGAACCTTCCGATGTAGCCGGTCAGCGTGTCCCGGACGATGCCCAGGAACTCCTCGTCCTGGGCAGACATCAGGGAGTCGCCTTCCGGCGCTTCTTGGGCTTCGGCTTGGCCTTGGGCACGTCCAGCACGTTGAGGCTGGCGACGTCGACCCCCATGCGCGCCTGCACCTTCTTGACGTAGAACTCGCGCTGCTGCGCTTCCTCGAACTTGAAGGTGGACAGGAGCAGCGCCTTGGGCACCCCCCAGAGTGCTGCGTTGCGGCAGATCTGGTGCAGGTCGGACGTGGACAGCGAGTACTCGAACGTCCCCGTCCGGGTGTCGCCGGCGAGCTCCAGCAGCATCGAGACGAAGGGCTTGTCGCCCGCGACCTTCTCGGCGAAGACGGCGTCCGGGATGGCCTTGTCGTCGTCGCAGGCCGAGGCCCGCAGCCCCATCAGGATCTTCAGCTCTTGCTCCTTGGGCGGGTAGTCCAGGAAGATGGGCTGCACGCGCCGCTTGAAGTCGTCGTTCAGGGCGTTGGTGCCTCCGTAGGCGCTGGGGTTCATGGTCATCACGACCCAGAGCTTCGCGCCGATGTCGAGGCTGAAGGCGCGGCCCAGCTTGTGGACGTTGATCGTCCCCTGGAAGTCCAGGAGCGGGTTCAGCGTCTTCTGGGTCTGGGGCCGCAGGGCGTTGACCTCGTTGATGAGCAGGATGGCACCGTCGCCGGCCTCGGTCTTGGCGACGAAGCGCTCGTGCATCTCGTTGGCCACTTCGATGGCCGTGGTGAGGGCTCCGAGCCCGAAGAACGAGGTGTCCCCCTCGAGGCCGAAGGCGCCGATGAGGTCGAGGTCGCGGGTCTCTTCGGTGCAGCTGTACTCGATGATGGGCAGCCCCGTCTCCTGAGCGAGGGCGTAGACGGACATGCTCTTCGCCATGCCCGTGGGGCCGACGACGAGCAGGGGGTCGTGGAAGGTGGACTGGCGGAGGAACCCCAGAAGGCCGGTGCAATCGACGTAGGGGACTTCCGCCTGGAAGTAGGACTCGAGCGGCATGCGGCGCAGCTCGTAGGCAGCCTGATCAGACAAGGATCTCTCCGGTAGTAAGAGTGGCGAGATCCTTATTGCGCAATCTCCGCTGTTCTTTCGGGGTAGAGTCTCTCGCATGCCGATCGCCTCGATCATCATCCCCACCTGCAACCGCGACGCCGCCCTAGCCCGCGCGGTCAACAGCGCGTTGTCTCAGTCGATCTCGGACACCGAAGTCATCGTGGTCGACGACGCCTCGCAGGACCAGACTGCGGAGGTCCTCAACGAGCTCCTGCGGATGGATGATCGACTGAGGGTGCTGCAACTCCCCATCCCACTGGGGTTGTCCGGAGGGCTGCAGCGGAACGAGGCCGTGAAGATGGCGCGCGGAGAGTACATCGCGTACCTCGACGACGACGACGTCCTGACCTACCGCTCCATCGAAGCACGCATCGAGTTCCTGCGGCACCGCCCCCAGCTCGACTTCTGCTGGGGGCGCACCCTCTTCATCCGGCACACCGTGGGGCACCCAGACCTGGACGGCCGAGTTGTGGCCCGCCTGGTCAAGGAGCCGCGGCCCGGTCCCGGGGAACCGAACGGGCTTCACTGGGTGCGGGGCACCGTCATCCCTGACGAGTTCATGCACCGCGCCGGCGTCGTTGGCGAGAAGAGCGGGGTGTGGTGGCCCAGCGGGCGTGGAGAGGATCGCAAGCTGCTCCAGGCCATCATCAAGGCCGGCTTCAACGGTGCGGCCTGCGACGAGGTGGTCGCCATCTACGGACGGACGGTCGGCTACACCGACTCTGCCCACAGGCAGACGAAGGCGAGGCAGGCACGCAAGGTGAAGGGGGCGACGCAGGTGCGGCCCCCCGGTCTACGGCGGCCGGTGTCCGCCAGCGCCCGGCTCCAGCAGGCCGGGAAGGAGAGGGAGGACCATGTCCGACGCGGAGATCATTGACCTGGGCCTGGGGAACGACCCCCGCCAGTGGGCGTGGCGGCTCTACACCAAGATGGAGTGGAAGGACAAGTTCCCCGCCTCCTACGTCCGGCTCAGCGCGATCCAGGACCTGCTGAGGGAGATCATGGTCTCCTACACGGGGGAGGCGCGCGACGCCATGGTGCGGGCTGCCCTTGACCAAACCGTGCAGCGGGTGCGAAAGGTGCAGGTGCTGCCCGAGGGCCGTGCCGTATACTTCGAGACCGCAGACGACTACGGTGACTACGGCTACACGGTCACCTTCCCGGAGCTTCAACATGTCCGAGATCCGAACCCTAGCTGACTTCGCTCTCCCCTTGGGCTGGCGAGTGTGGCATCTGCTGGCCGGGCTCCCTGCCGCCGGCGCCGCGGAAGCCACCCTCTGGGACAGCGGAGGCCTCTACCCCTGGGCGAGTCTGGTCGGTGGTCCGCACCCCATGGAGATCCTCGCCGGGGCCGCCGACACCAACAAGCGCATTCGGGTCACCGGCATCCGTGCAGGCGCGCTCGTCACGGAGACCAAGACCACCAACGGCGCCAACGGCAGCACGCCGGAAGCCCTCGTCGCCCCCTTCGACCGCGTTCTGTTGGTCGAGGCCCTGGATGCCTGCGCCGGTGCGGTGTCGGTCCGCATCGTCGCGGGAGCAGTCGTTGTTGCGACGATCGCAGCTGGACTGGGCACCTCCCGCATGGGCGTCTTCTCCGTGCCGGCGAACCACCGAGGCTACGTGATCCGCACGGAGTCCTGGCTGAGCGCCTCCGCGGATGTGGAGACCAGGGTCTACGGCCGCCTGGCCGCCACGGACGCCTTCGCTCTGCGGCACCACGGGCCGTGCGGCACGGGACCGAGGGACCTCATCGACATGGGCTTGGGGCCGATGAGCGGTCTGGACTTCCCTGCCGGGTCGGACATCGACATGCGCGCCATCGAATTGACCGGCGTCGTCACCCCCAGAGTGGGCGCCGCCTTCAAGGTCATCACGGTCCCCAACGGGTAGTGGCCACTGACGAACAGCAGCAGGCCGCCGACAGGGCGATCGACAACGCCAAGCACAAGAGGTTCTGGGACAGCCGGAAGTTCTGGTTCGGCATGGCTACCATCGCCTCTTGGACGTACCTGTACGACCGCATGCTGACGCTGGGCATCGGCGCGGGGGCCAAGTCCCTGGAGATCCCCCAGGAGCTCTGGTGGGCCATGGTCATCAAGGGTGCGCTGGAGGCCTTGATCTTCGGTGGCGTCGCTGCGCTGGACGCCTACGCCACGAAGCTACCCTTCTCGGCGATGATCAACGGAGTGACCGGCCAGGTCACTCCTCCGAAGAGGGAGCCGGAGGAGTCTCCGCCGGCACCGAAGGCGCCTTCGTCAACGGAGCCGTGATCCCCTCCTTCTTGTAGAACTCGAGCGGCGGCTGCTCGAACCCCTCAGGGGCTTCCCCGCACTTCACCGCGGCCTTGTCCGCCAAGTAGGCGTTGAGCGCGTCGATGTCGCTGCTCATCTGCTGGAGCTGCTGCTCCTGCGCCTCCAGCCGCTCCTGCACCTTCATCAGCGGAGGAGCGTTCTCCTGGGGCGGAGCAGCCGAGTCGTCATCGTCGGAGGCCGAGTCGTCGTCATCCACGACGAGGAAGGGCGGCCCCTCCCGGTAGGTGTCGTCGAGCCACTGGGCCCAGGCGGCCGTCCAGATGAGGGCGAGGGCGAGCACGAGGAGAATGGTCAGTTTGCGCATGATCTACTCGATCTGAGCGACCGCGAGGGTCAGCCCGTCCAAGGATTTGCGGATGTAGGTCAGGCTCTCGTCGAGGCGCGCGTCGCGTACCTCTCGGGCCTGCTTCGCGGTCTCCAGGGACTTGACGCGCTCCGTCAGGGCCACGACCTTCGCCTGCTCGAGCACGAAGTCCTGCTGCAGGTCGTGGAAGGCCAGGTAGCCGGCGAACACCATCGGGAGGACGACTCCCGCGTACTTGCCGAGGCCCCGCACCCACGGAGGAAGCATCACTGGTTTGTCGTCGGACACGGCTACTCCTACTCGGTGAGTCTCTTCAGCACCCAGGCCACGGCGCCCATCTTGTCGAGCACGAAGTAGACCCCGCCCATCAACAAGAACTGGAAGGGCTTGTTGTTCCAGAGTTCTACTACACCTGCCCGGATGTCCCTGGCCAAGTCCTTCTTCTGGTCCGCCTTGTCGGCCGCGGCAGCGGCCTGCCTCTCCCCGGCCTTCACCAGCCGTTCACGCTGGTCCTCGGCCTCCTTGAGGAGGGCGATGATCTCCCGTTGCACAGGCGCTTGGCCCCTCAACCACGCCAGCAAGCTCTCGTTGGCCTGCTGGGACTGCACGGCGACCTTCTTCATCTCGAGGAGCAGCCGCACCCAGCGGGCCTCGGGGTCTTCCCCTTCCCCGGTGGCGAACAGGTAGGCCCGCAGCAGTCGAGCCCGTCGCGGATACTCCTGGGAGATCTCTACGAGAAACTGCTCTACCTCCTCCTGTGTGGGGATCTCCAGGGAGACCCCGACCGGCTCTTCGGGCTCTGACATGGATCATCTCGATCGCGGCGAGGGAAGGGGGGCAACGCACTTCAGGCACATACCGGGAGCGCGCAGGGCCACCCCATACATACCGTCGAACTCCCCGTCCGTGAGAACGGACCCGAAACAGGTCAGCCAGGTGCCTGCGTTGGGGTAGTGGTTGAAGTTCAGCAGCTTCGTGATCGGGGGCGCCGACGGGTTCTTCTTGAGGGCGTCGAAGGCGGAGATGTGCGAGGGCTCTCCCCAGTCAACCAGCCGAGTACCGACGGCATCTGCCGACGCGAAGCCGAACCACTTCTGCGCACCGCCTCCCGCGACCCGGATGTTCACGCCGTCCGCGTCCACCACCCACGCCAGGCAGTCGTCCATCAGATCCAGCGTCTTCAGCCAGCCGTTGATGGTTGCGTGCTGCGGAGGAGAGGCCAGGACCGCATCGATTTCCGGGCTCGATGTGATGGCTCGTTCCTGGGCCTGTAGCCGCTCGACCGTTGCCTTGCCGGCCATCGCTTGCGCGATGAGTCGCTCCTGGGCGACTCTCAGGTTCCTCTCGACAGTCTCCAGTCGTTGTCCGAGGCCCGCGCTGTGCTCGAGGCGATCACGGCGGGCCTTCTCGTGCTCCTCCCGCACGGTCTCCTTGACGCCGTTCTCTTCCTGCTCGTAGTGGTGCGTCAGCACGCGGATGCCGGCGATGGCGCTCAGCGTGAGCGCCGCGGCGAAGAGCCGAGTCACCTCGGAAGCCGTCCCCCATCCAAGCAGTTCCAGCTGCAAGCTCATCGCCACGAGGAAGGTCAGGGCTGCTGAGCCGAGGTAGGCCTTCCTTCGGGGGGAGGACAGCTGTCGAGATCGTACTCCCGACAGCAGCAGGAGCAGGGACATCGCGGCCAGGACGATCTCAAGGACCAGTGTGCCGAGCATCGGCTACTCCATGGTGGGTGCCCCCCGGTTGTTGCGGCTCTGGGGAAGAGCGGACATCGCTCGTAGAGTACGTGGTGGTAAGCTCGCAGGGCAACAGCCGGATTTTGGGGCATAAGCGCCGTGGCCACCTCTTACGTCTCCTTCCGCGACAAGCGCGGGATTCACCTGAAGCTGGGCGACACCGCCCGGTTCTTCGATGGTGAACGTCGAGTCGTAGGCTGGGTGGAGAACCTCTCCGAAGGGAAGGTCACATTGCGCTATCCCCAGACCCTGGTCCCCGTCAGCTCCGACGGCGGACCGACTCCTGAGCGAGCCGCCCCCGACTCCCCGAAGTGGGCCCGCCGCACTCTGCCTGCTGCCGAGGTGGAGCGGTGGGGGTAGAGGCGAAGCTCGACCTCGCTCTCCGACATTTGCTGCCCCGAGTCAAGTCCACCCCCCTCAACCTCCTGCGCGCGAAGAACACCACCGACGCGCTGAGGACGATGATCTGCTGCTGCTCGTGGGTCACGGGCAACGACGGCGACATCTACTGGTGCGGCAACAACGAGGGCATCTCCATCTGGCGATGGAAGAAGGGATACGGCCGCGAAGAAGTCACGGTCCCCTGGAAGACCGCGCTGGTGCACGCTCACGAGTCCGGCATCCTGGTTGACCTCATCCTCGACACCTACGAGTCCTTCGGCATGTATCGAGCGGATCATCTCCGTTGGAGAACCATGCACCCCTACGGTATGCTCACGACCCCCGGCGCCATCCGAGACGAGGCGCGAAGACGAGGGTGGGATGACCCCGCCCCACCCGGAGAACAGCCAGATGCCCCGATTCCGCCGACGCCCGATCACCATCCGAAACAGTCCTCCCGTGGCTACCACCCGAGGCGACGTCCTCGACAGCGACGGTGAGGCCGTCGCCGACTTCACCTTCTCCGTCCTGAAGACCCAGGTCGACGGCTACGAGGCCGTCAAGAACGGCGTGAAGGAGGTCCTCGGCGACAACTCCGCCCCGCAGGTGGTCGACCTCGTCACCTCCATCGTCAAGCTGCAGGTGGGCGAGGACGAGGCCCACAGCCCGATGCTGAAGAGCCTCGTCGACGACCTCGGGGTCGACGAGGACGAGGTGGAGCTCGCCCAGGACATCATCCTGGCGGGCCTCGACATCACCGCCCTCATCGCCCAGGCCGTCAACAGCGGCAACCCGAAGGCGGTGCTGTGGCAGATCATGGGGCAGGTCAGCCAGATCATCCCCGAGCTCGAAGCGGACATCGCCGCGATCAAGCAGGGCTGAGGCCGTCGGAGGAAGCGCTGGTCCTGTCGGCGCTTCCTCCGGTACTCTGCCCAGTGTCCATTCCCTCGAAAGGAGCCCAGGTGGCTCATCCGTCTGTGCAGATCCCCGTCCTGTGCGAGGGGAAGCTCCAGCCGAACCCCGCCGTCATCAGCGCCAGCGAAGGCGACGTGACGATCCTGGTGGGCGCCAGCGCGCTGGTCTACCCCCGCACCGGAGTGGTGCGTCAGCTCATCAACCACTGCTACGAGGCCGACACGGTCCTGCAGGACCACCTCCCCTACAAGGTCAAGACCTTCCAGCTCCTGGCAGCCCTCAAGAGGCTCGGGGTGTTCGGGCAGCGAGCGCGAGGCTGTGCCGCGTGATCTCAAACCGCTGAAGGAGTTCGCCCCGGGCCTACCTGAGAAAGGTCGGGCCCGGGGTCTCCCTGCGGTCAAGGGGCGCCAGACCTGGGAACTGGCAGTACAAGACCACGACGCTCATCGAGCGGGCAGGCACTTTGATCTTAGGTTGGGAGACCCCTCGACGGGTGTCGCGCACTCCTGGGCGTTGCCCAAGGCGAAGCTCCCCGGCCCCGGGGAGCGCCCCGTGCTCGCGGTACAGCAAGGCGACCACACCTTGGAGTACATGGACTTCCGCGGGAAGATCCCCTCGGGGTACGGCGCTGGGACCGTGAAGCGGCATCTGCGGGACCAGGCGGAGGTCTTCCACGCAGATCCCGACAAGATCAAGTTCAACCACTACCGCGGCTCGGGGCACGACGAGTACATCCTGCGGCGCACCAAGGACAAGAACTGGCTGCTGCAGAACGTGACTCGGCACTCGGGGCGCACACCCGCCATGCCCAAGCCCAAGTACAAGGAGGAGAAGCGCGAGGCCCAGCTGACCCCCGAGGATGAGGGCAAGGTCTGGGCGCCGAAGGCGGACGGGTCTCACAACGTCTTCGTGCTGGAGAAGGGGAGGCCGATCCGTGCCTTCTCACACAGGCCGGCGAAGGCGCGGCGCACTGGCCTGATCGAGCACTCCCACAAGGTCCCCGGCCTGATGGACAAGAAGGTCCCCTCTCACCTGGATGGCACGATCGTCCGTGGGGAGATCTTCGCACGCCCGCATGGAGGAGGGCGACCTCTCCCTGCTGAGCGAGTCAGCGGCCTGCTCAACGCAGGGGTCTGGAAGTCCCGGAAGGGGCAGGAAGAGCACGGTCCGCTCGAGGTCATGACCTTCGACGTCGCCAGGTACCGCGGCAAGGACATGTCGGCTGCGCCCTACTCCGAGAAGCTGCGAGTGCTGAAGCAGGTCCAGGCGGAGTTCCCCGGCCTCAAGAGGACCCCAGTGGCCCGGACGAAGTCGGAGAAGCTCCAGATGCTGGAGGCCATCCGGCGCAAGGAGCACCCGCTCACCGATGAGGGCATCGTCGAGTGGGATCTCGCCGAGGGCACGAGGCCGAAGAAGTACAAGTTCAAGCCGGACGAGGACCTGGAGATCGTCGGCTTCTTCAAGACCAAGGGGGGCAAGTACGAGGGCACGCACGTCGGCGGCGTGCTGGTCAAGGACCCCAAGGGCAACGTCAGTCGTGTCGGCACCGGCTTCACCGACGACTTCCGCCGGCTGGCCCACGAGAAGCCCGAGCTCCTCATCGGGCGCACAGCCAAGATCACCTCGATGGGCAAGTACCCCAGCGGCAAGCTCCGCATCCCCTCCTTCCAGGGCTTGCACCCCGAGAAGAACGACCCCGACGACCTCAAGAAGCTCGAGGAGGCCGGGGTAACGCTGGAGCAGATGACCCGCACGAAGAAGGCGCACATCACCATCCTCACGGGCGGCATGGGAGCAGGCAAGAGCACTTGGGCCGAGAAGCATCGGGGCAAGTTCGACTTGGTCCTGGGGACAGACACGGGCAGCCCAGACGGGAAGGGCGGGTACAGCAGCCCCTCGAAAGAGACGAGGGACCGCATTCGCCAGGAGAAGGATGAGCAGGCACTTGCGGCCCACAGGGCAGGGAAGCGAGTGTTGCTGGAGGGTTTCCCCAAGGGGATTCTCCAACACCCGAGGTCTCTGGCCGCAGCCGATCAACGGCTGGTCATGGGGACAGGGCCCGTGAGAAGGCTGTTCCGTGTCGCGAAGCGCTCAAGGCAGCGGGGAACCTCCACGCTAGAGGATTTGGCCTACGCAGCTGGGACGTTCAAAACGGACCGGGAGAGCTACAGGAAGATCAAAGAGCACGGGCCCCTCACAAAGGTGGCCTCAGCACTGCTGCGCGGGAAGACGGCCGCCCTGCTCCCACTCAACAAGCCCGTCGTCGTCTCCAAGACGAAGCAGAAGCACATCGACAGCTGGGAGAAGCGCAAGGGCAAGGAGGACCTGGTCTCGACCAACCTGGGCACCGTGGCGTACAACCCCAGCAGGAAGACGATGCACGTGGAGTTCGCCAAGGGTGGCCTGTACAGGTACTCCGGGGTCTCCCCGGAGACCTACGCCGGCGTGCTGAAGGCGAAGTCCCACGGCAAGCACTTCCACAAGCACGTGAAGGAGCCGGGGTTCCGGTACAGGAGGCTGGTGTGATCATCCGAAACGCCCTCGCAGAGGAGATCTTCAAGCTCGCCGCTCCCGTAGAGGAGTCCCCCGAAGGCGCCTCCCCCTCCTCGGGCGAGAGCGAGCTGAAGGAGGGCCCCTCAGAGTACTGGACCCAGCGCCGGCAGAAGGCTCGAGCGCACCGCGTCTTCAAGAACCTCCACGGACGCATGCGAACCGAAGGCGTGCTCACCGGGGCAGGCAAGTACCGCGTGGCCGTCCCGAAGCACGTGCTGACCAAGCAGGACCTCGAGAAGCACCTGGGCTTCGTGCCGGTCAACATCGCCGTGCCGGAATCGGGACAGCGGCAGTTCGGCAGCTGGAGGCACCCCTACCACAACAACCACGTGCACGATCACGACTCGCACTGGGTCATGCACGAGGACGATCACGCGTCGACGACGATGCTGATGCACAAGCGAAAGCTCGAGCTGGCGAAGATCCGAGAAGCTCGGCGGTCGGGTGGCGGCGGGGGCGGAAGAAAGGGCAAGGACATCCCCGGCCTGGGCGACATCGCCAAGACCACCATCCAGGGCATGCCGCACCTCATCGGTGAAGGCGGGCCCGGCATCCTCTCGTACACGAAGAACCGCATCCTCGGCCGAGAGGGCATGCTCTCCATCGTGCAGAAGGGGCTGCCCAAGCAGTACCACCGGCGCGTGCGGCGGATGAAGGCGAGCCCGACCTACCAGCGGGCGGCGGCAGGCAGCCACGATGCCCGGGAGCAGATGCGGCACGTGGGCCGCCACGCCAACCAGATGCGGCAGAGCGCCATGCGGAAGCAGGCCGCCCTGGACGAGCTCCGTCGCTGGAGGAAATCGTAGATCTCCTGTGGGATGAGTAGAGTACTGATCCCCAGGAGGCTGCATGCACGGATGGGCGCGCGACCTACGTCGCGGCGATCTCTTGGAGCTGGTTGAGAAGGCGAACGGCACGCGACGTGTCCGGTACCGAGTAGGAGATCCTCTTAGCCGGGGAGACCACCGCGTCGGGTGGGACATGCAGATGGTCGGCCCCAGCGGCGACACCATCGGCAAGGCCGTCCCCTACTACGACGCGGACATCGAGTCCGCCTTCCACCAGCTCCACCTCGACAACAACCGCTACCCCTACGGCACGCGCGCCCTCCTCATGGTGCACATCACCTACGACGACGGACACGTCGCGCCGCAGCCGTGGGTAGAGGGGTCTGAGTGCCCTGTGGAGAGCTTCGAGGGGGCGAGCTTCGAGTACCGGGGCCAAGTCGATGCCCGGGCCGCCGGACTCCCTCCTGAGGAACTCTGGGCGCACCAGGACGAGCTCGTCCTGGGCAACTACCGATTCGTGGGGGCGGGCGGCGAGCTCCGCCCCTCTCCCCGAGACAGCTCCAGCAGCAGGCGCCGCATCCGGCGTTTCCGAGGACGATGACCGCACTGGATTACATCTGGAACTGGACGGGCCGCTGGGCCCTGAAGCTACTCGCCCTCGTGGGCGAAGAGGAGGCCGTCGTGGCCCAAGAAGAGATCATGCTCGGCAGCAGGCCGTGCGCGTCCATCACCCTGACCTCGAAGCACTTCGAGGTCATCGAGGACACGAAGGAGGCCCTCATCGGGGGCAGCATCTACATCAACGGCAAGCAGCACCACCTGATGGGGCTGAAGGTCGTGGACAAGGACGGGGAGTGGGTCCCCGTGCACGACCCGGACGGGTGGTACGACTCCGTCTGTGCCCTCGACCAGATCAAGTTCGGCGTCACGGAGATCGAGGGCCTGGACGGGCTCTGGATCCTCTGGACCCACCCCGCGGAGCACTGATGCTGCGGCTCAACCTGCCGAGGCTCACCGAGGACCTCAGGAACAGGCTCAACGGCTGGCGAGTGGCGTACGTGAACATCGAGGAGGCCCGGACGATCGGGACCTTCGACCCGCCGTGTGCGTACATCAAGCTCACGAACTGCCTCGGCTATGTGGACGTGGTCGCAGACGGCGAGGTCTTCCTGGACAACGAGAACTGGCAGATGCCGCTCAAGAGCTTCAAGAAGCAGAAGCACGCCGCGGCCTGGCTGGTCACGCGGCTGGCGAAGGGGAACCAATGATCACCAACGAAGAGGAGGCTGAGTGCCCTCTGTGCACGAACGGGACGCTCGGCATCAGCCCCGACCAGGAGAACGGCGAAGCCGAGCTGGTCTGCCGAGGCGAGTGCGGCAGCTACGTGCCCGTGCAGATGTGCGACTGGATGCGCTACCGCGGCAAGCTCTGCGGTGGGAAGCTCCACATCGTGGAAGGCTCCGGCGCCTGGTGCGGGGAGTGCGAGACGATGTTCGCCGACGGGAAGGGTCTGCAGGCGGCGTTGAACATGCTGGGCGTGTTCGGGAGCTTCCTCGACGATGACCACACCGAGGCGGACTACGAGAAGTACAGCGACGTGCTGGGGTTCGTGCAGGGCCACCTCATCGGAGCCGTGAAGCCCGCAGAGCCCACCTGCTGGGTTCTGCTCTACCACCACCGCCACGGCACCGACGTGGACGTTCACCCGTCTCGGACGGTGGCTGAGGCGGTCGGAGCGTCCATCGTGGCGGACAACCGCCACGAGTTCCCCGACATCCCGAAGGAGTGGTCCAACGAGAAGTGCTACGAGCGCTGGGAGGACATGACGGAGGGCATCGAGCGTTTCGAGCTCGTGGAGCGGCCGAGCCCGCTCCCGGCGGTTGCGGCCAACGCTCAGGCCCTCGTGCCGGTGCCCATGGACGAGGCGTGGATCGAGCAGCTCACCGCTGAGATCGAACGATGGAGGGCTGACGGGTCGGTGCCGATGATGCCGATGGACGTGGAGGTGTTGCGCATCCCACCCAACACGCACGGGCTGGAGTCGTTGATGGCGTTCAGCACGGCCCACATCACCCCGGAGACGTGCGGGCGGCTGGAGGCCGGCGCCAAGTACGCGCGCATGGTCCCCGGACCGAGCAGGACCCGGATCGACGAGATCAAGACGCAGCACGGGCACGTGCCGCGAGATCAGTGGCTCGAGGCCAGCTTCCTGCGTCAGCGCGGGATGATGCGCCCCGAAGGCTTCCTGCTCCACGTCCCCGAGAACCCTGACGACTGGCCCGAGATGCCCGATGACCTGGAGGCCCTGTTCCTCAAGGCGCGGACCAACAACTGCTGCTGGCTGCTGCTCGACGCGGATGGCCCGAAGCACGATGACCTGCCGACCTGGGAGTGGTGATGACCGACAAGAAGTTCTACCGGACCGTGTTCCGCATCGAGGTCCTCGGAGACGAGTCTCTCATCGACGAGTCTCTCGACATGAAGGACATCCACGAGATGACCTACGAGGGCCCCCGATCCGGCCGGTTCCTCGACACCTTCGAGGAGGAGGTCACTCCCGCCCACATGGGGCACCTGCTGGAGGCTCAGGGGTCGGACCCGCAGTTCCTGCTGGGCGACGCCTGGCCCATGAAGCAGGAGCTGGGGAAGCTCGAGTTCGCCTTCAAGACCACGGGGAGCGTTCGGTCGAGCTGGCCGAGCGGATCGACGAGCTGCGAGCTGACATCGAGGAGGCTGAGCTGTGAAGCAGAACGGACCATGAACGACGTGGCGGAGCGCCAGGGCTGGAACGAGGCGACCAAGCTCGACCTGGTGTACCGCTTCCTCAACAACCTCGACGTCCTGCAGAAGCGCGAGGACGAGGCACCCCTCGACCACTTCAAGCGGTGGCTCGAGAACAAGGCCAAGTGGGAGAACAACGATGCCTGATTACCGAGTCCCCTTCGTTCGCCAGTCGACCGAGAAGGGGTACATCGCGGTCGAAGCCAGCAGCCCCGCGGACGCAGCGAAGATCGCACAGGAGATGCTCGACGAGAGCGACGAGTGCATCACCTACGCCAAGTACGGGCAGTGCGAGACGATCCTGCAAGACGCCGTGCTGGCCCCGGAGGACAAGTAGATGCCGATGATCTGGGCTGCCCACGAAGTGCTGGGAGTCCTGCTGGGCTGCCTGTCTGGAGACTGACATGAGCATCGAGAACGCGATGGAGGCGCCCGACATCGGGCCGGGCCCGGGCCGCCAAGTCGTCCGGGTCGTCCTGGAAGTCGAGCGGTACGTCTACGCCGACAACAAGGACATGGTCGACGGCGCCTACGCCGACATGGCGAACGAACTGAAGACGGTGCTGCCCAAGGACGAGTTCGTGGCGCGCTGCGAGATCGTCTCGGCCCGGCCTGAGGACCACATCCACATCAACGACTGGCTGCGCGAGCGGTACGAGCCTGATGCACATCTGCCCTGACGAGATTATCGCTGCCGTGGCAACCATCACCTTCGCCAAGCCGAGCTGGCTGTGGTTGAAGATGAAGATCAAGGCCTGGAGAGAACGATGACCCCCAACGAGATGACGAACATCCTCCACCTCGCCCTGTTGAAGAAGATGACGGAGATCTGCGAGGCCCTGGGGAAGAAGGCCGAGGACCTGGCCGTCGAGGAAGGTGTCGACTACGAGCACCTCCTCGACTTCATCCACCAGCGGCAGCTTCACCTGCCCACGGTGGTCGCGGTCTTCCGCGCCCTGGGCTTCAGCCTCGACCTGACGCTGACGGGGTACCCCGCCATCACCTTCCACCCCCTCGCTCCCGCGGAGGCCAAGAAGTACTTCGTCACGCTGACGGGGCTGGCCCGCATGAAGCAGTTCCAGGAGGTGCACGCGGACAGCGAGGAGGCGGCCATCGAGGCCGCCTTCCTCCAGTCCGGCGACCGCGTCTGGAAGTACCAGGGGATGGTGGACGACACCCTCGAGGGCGACGCCGCCCTCAAGGAGAACTAGGGATGCCCACGTACCAGTACCGGCGCGAACAGCGCGTCACCATCGAGGCAGACAACGAGGATGCCGCCTGGAAGGCCGCGGAGGAGCTGCAGCTGACCAGCCGCGATGACGAGTCGGACGACAAGGGGGAGATGGAGCTCCTCGAAGGCGAGGAGTTGCGGGACTGGGGGTGCTGCGGGTGCACCTGCTCGGTCTGCATGAACGGCCACTCCGGCGGCGCTCACGCGGAGAACTGCGAGAAGCGGATGGCGGCGAGGCAGGCCGCGGGGTGAGCTGGTTCCTGTACGTCGTGGAGTGCAACGCTCGCGGCAAGCCGCTGTACACCGGCATCTCGACGAACGTCGAGCAGCGCGTCAAGACCCACAACGCCGGCAAGGGCGCGAAGTACGTGAAGGGGAAGCTCCCCGTCGTCCTGGTGGCGACGTGGGAGTACCCCGACAAGAGCACTGCGCTGAGGGCCGAGATCGCCTTCAAGAGCCTGAGCCGGCTGGCCAAGCAGATCTACGTCCAGTCCCCCGATCAGTGGGACTGGGAGAATCCGAAAAGACGACGCGTTCAAGCGGATGCTGAAGAAGCTGGGATGGAGAGGGTGATGGCCAAGACCAGGATCGTTTCGAGCAAGGAGCTGACCTCTCGGTCGCTCCGGGCCGAGGACTACGTGGACAGGGAGACCGCCTGCTGGGGCTGCGGCAAGTGGTCCTCCACGATCTACTGCCAGGGGTGCGCCGACGCCGGCAAGGCGAAGTGCCCCCACGACAAGGAGGTCACCGACTGCAACGACTGCATGGTCGAAGGCGACCTCGCCCACGACGCGAGGAGGGAGGGGTGAGGCTCAACGCCGAGCGGATCGTGACCCTGAACCTGGGGCTCGGCCGCGACTCCATCGCGATGCTGCTGTTGCTCCTCGCCGACGCCCTTGTGGTGGACGGCGAGGAGCGGGGGCAGGAGGACATCGACGTCGTCGTCTTCAGCAACACCGGCGCGGAGTGGCCCCACACTTACGCCTTGCTGCCGCAGATCAGAGAGCTGTGCGAGAGCGTGGGGCTCCGCTTCATCGTGCTGGAGAAGCCGCCCGCGGGTGCGTGGCAGCCGTGGCTGCACGAGAAGATGTCCCAGGGCATCAGCAAGCTGCTCCAGCCCTGGACCCAGGGCGAGTGGCGGACTATCGAGGAGAAGGCGGCCTCGGGCGCCTACCACCTGCGCCCGCCCATCATCGACGACTACCGCAGCCGCAAGACGGTGGTGTCCATCAGCAAGGGAGACTGCACCGACAACCACAAGATCCAGCCCATCCGCAAGCTCATCGCCGACCTCGCGCGTGAGCGCTTCGACGTCAAGAGCAACGCCTCCTGGGGCCACCAGGTCCGCAAGGGCACCCGGCCGACACACCTGAGCCTCATCGGCATCGCCGCGGATGAAGCCAGCCGGGCGGAGGCGGAGAGCGAGGCGCAGTACGTCAGCGAGGCCTACCCCCTTCTGGAGATGGGCATCACCAAGGCCGGCGAGAGCGAGATCTTGGAGCCTTGGGGCTTCGATCACGTCTTCAAGAGCGGCTGCTACCACTGCCCCTACCAGCCCCCGGGCTGGTACTGGGTAGTGCGCGAGACCCTGCCGGACTTCTGGCTGGAGCTCCTGGAGTACGAGGCAGCTGCCCTGGCCGAGAACCCCCGCATGTTCGTCACCGGGAAGAAGCCCCTCGCCGATGTGGTGGAGACCTGGAGAGCCAAGAACCCGGACGCGACCATCGAGGCCGTGCTCCGCAAGTCCTACAAGCGGTGCGGACGCGCCGCATGAGGAGCCCCGATGTACCACATCTGGAAGTGCCTGAACTGCAGCTGGCAAGGAGCATCTCCTGCCCCACCCGAGTACGATGGAGATCGTGCGTCCTGCCCCGACTGTGAGGGCGTTGTCACTCGGTACGAGTGCGAGTTCCCCATCAAGATCACGATCTACAACTCGAAGGTCACCCACGGGGTTGTGCAGCCCCTGACCTGCCCAGCCAACCGCTTCATCATCGTTCACGGAGCCATTGCCTGCTTCGACTGTGGGCAGCAGCTGGTCGCGGAGACCGTGAAGGTCATCGAGGTCGAGGAGGCCTGACGGATCATGGGAGACTGCACGGCTATACCAGACACCATCCTCGCCACCGTCACCGACCTCGTCCGCGACTTCCTCTACTACGGTCGCAAGGAGGACGAGGAACTCCCTCGGGGGAAGATCGAAGAGGCCCTTGCCAACGGCGACATCACCATCGAGCAGATCGTCACGAAGTTCGAGGAGGGTCTTCGTGAGAGGGTGCCGCAGTGACCGACTGGAATCCGAGGTACATCGCCTACTGCGACTCCCTCGGCCTGACCCCTGAGCAGGAGCGCGCCAGCGTCGCCGAGCGCTTCCAAGGCTCCACCACGATGCACGAGTTCATCATCTGGATGAGCGCGCGTCAGCGGGAGTTCCAGAAGGATCGGGAGTGCATCGCCAACGAGGACCCCGACCAAGAACGCTTCTGCTTCCACATGCACATCGCCTGCGACCGCGGGCAAAACGACTGGACGGCTTGGCTCCAAGAGCGGGCGATCCAGCTTCGAGAGGGCAGACCATGGACTTCAATCTCCGGCAGCACACCCACCTGCTGACCGTTGCAGGTTCCCGTGCCTACGGTATTCACACCGAGACCAGCGACGTCGACATGGCCGGCGTCGCCATCCCCCCGAAGGAGTACACCTACGGCTTCCTGAAGAAGTTCGACCAAGCCGTCGGCAAGAGCCACTTCGGCGCCTTCGCGCACAGGCTCCACCTCGATGAGGCCCGGGCCTCCGTGAACGGGCTGGAGGGGGTGATCTACGACCTCCGCAAGTTCATGAAGCTGGCGTCGGACTGCAACCCCAACATCCTGGACGTCCTGTTCTGTCGCGACGATGAGGTCCGGCTCATGACCCCCACCGGCGAGTGGCTGCGTGACCGCCGAGACTGGTTCCTCAGCCAGAAGGCCAAGCACACCTTCAGCGGGTACGCGATGAGCCAGCTCAAGCGCATCCGTGGGCACCGGAACTGGCTACTCAGCCCTCCGACGGCGCCGCCCTCCCGGAGCGACTTCGGTCTGCCCGAGCGCACCGTCATCCCTGCTGATCAGCGAGGGGCGGCGCTGTCCCTGGTGAAGAAGCGGATGGCCTCGTGGGACGTGGACCTGGAGGTCCTGGACAAGCCGGACCGGCTCGCGGTGAAGGGAGAGCTGGAGGCGATGATGGTCGAGCTGCAGCTCGCCTCAGACACGGAGCTGTGGCAGGCCGCGGCGCGCACTGTCGGGCTCAGCGACAACTTCATCGACCTGCTGGAGCGGGAGCGCGGCTACCGCGCGGCCATGGGCAACTGGAAGCAGTACCAGAACTGGAAGACCAGCCGGAACCCGGCTCGCGCTGCCCTGGAGGAGAAGTACGGCTACGACACGAAGCACGGCGGGCACCTCGTCCGCCTCATGAACATGGGGCTCGAGCTGCTCCAGACGGGGGAGCTCAACGTCTGGCGCGGCGACATCGACGCCGAGTTCATCCTCAGCGTGCGCGCTGGGCACCTCCCCTACGACGAGCTCATCCAGTGGGCCGAGGACCGGGAGGCGCTGATGGACGAGGCGGTGAAGACCTCCCCGCTGCCGAAGAGGCCGAACCGCAAGAAGCTGGACGAGCTCTGCGTCCAGCTGATCGAGTCGAATCTGTAGACGGAGAGCACATGACCGAAGATCTGGACCGCTTCACCGCGGGCACGCACCCCTTCGCCTTGGTCCGCCGGGCCCCTCCCGAGTTGTTGGGGGCCCGGCGGAGCCACGAGGACGTCGAGAAGCTGCTGATGGGGGTGACGAGCTCGGACCTGCGCTATGCCTACCAGGACCCCAACTACGCCATCGTCCGGGGCTTCTCCGAGGAGAGGCTCAAGGAGCTGGGGATCGGCTACGACCTGGACCTGGGCGGCCACGAGTGGTCGAACCCTGCTCCGGATCACCCGCTCGTCAACGACTGCTGTGCGCTGTGGGAGAGCCCGGACCTGGACTACCTCGGCCTGCAGGACGTCGCGGGGTGGGACGTCGACCTCTGCGCCTTCGCTCCGAACTCGGGGCACTTCCAAGCGACGCGGTGGCCGCCCACCATGAGGGTGGACGGGGATCCCTACGATCTGGTCGGGCAGGGGATCTACTCCGAGACCGACCACGACTGCATCTGCCACGGCGGCCTGGAGTACTGGACCGGCGCCGCCGGCGAACCCAAGGAGCCCATCACCCTCGACCAGCTCGGCGAGTGGTCGGAGAAGGGGGCGCTGCCCCCGAACATGCTCGCCGACGCCCTTCGTTGGAAGGGCCTGGCCTACTGGAAGTGCTCCGGCAACGTCGGAGACATCCCCTACCCCCTCTGTGATCGCTGTGAAGGCGATGGACACGTCACCTCCCCTGGAGGGGAGTGGGCGCTCTACAGGAGAACCTGATGCAGATTCTGACCGCCCCCCTCGTGGTGGCTGACCTCGACCTCGTGCAGGTCGTCCTCTGGAAGAAGGCCGTCGACTCGGCCCTGAACAAGGTGTCCGCCGAGGACACGGAGCTGCTTTGCGGCTTGCTCGACTTCCTCAACGCTCTGCACGACGCCCACCCGGGCCTGGAGGACACCGCTCGAGCTGCCGAAGCCCTCACCGGCGAGGAGGAGCAGGACAACCTCGCTCCCGACGCCGTCGACCCCGACTTCGACCCGATGGCCATGCGCCACTGTGCCCAGGTCGGCCCCTTCGGCACGGAGGTCCCCTCCACCACGGACTTCGGCAAGAAGTACCGGGTCGAGTACACGGCCTACGGCAAGTGGGTCTGCTCCTGCCCCAACTTCCAGCAGCGCGGGGCGGTCTGCAGCCACATCAACACGGTGCAGTCGTCGCGATGCGACTGGCACCAGCTGCTCCACGGTGACGCCGCCAAGGCCCCCGACTACAAGTGCCCCAAGTGCGGCGGGCCGACCAGCGAGGTGTGAGATGCAGACCGACGACGAGCTGTACGCGAGCCTTGTGCTCCCCTGGGAGGCCGACAACGCCTCCTCCATCAACATCCAGGGCGCCGACGACCTCGACGCGGCGCTGACGATGGCGGACCTGGACTGGACCGCGGCGAGCCGCCCGCTCCTGTTCCGGGATCCCGACGACGAGACCAACCTGATCGAGGTGGAGACCCACAAGGCGGTGGTGCGGGAGGACACGCTGGACCAGATCGGCGTGGTCGGTGTCACCTACGAGATCGTGCAGAACCGAGAGGCTCTGTCCCTGCTCCGCGGCATCGCCGGCCGGGGCAAGGACCTCACCTTCGTCCGAGGAGGCACCTTCAAGGAGGGCCGGGTCGTCTGGGTGATGCTCAGCATCGACGACTTCCTCATCGAGCCGGTGCCGGGAGACGTGCTCATCCCCTACATCCTCATCTCGAACAGCCACAACGGCAGTCAGGGGGTGCGAGCCACGTTCTCGGCCCACCGACACGCCGGGCTGAGCGTGCACAACGTCGGTCGGGGGCTGAGTTTCCGGCACACGAGGCACGTGGTCGATCGGATGGAGCGCGGGGAGAGCGTCCTGGCCGCCGGGCTGGACTCCTTCGAGCGGTTCCACGACTTCGCCCTCGACCTGGCGCAGCAACCGATGCCGCAGGAGGACTGGGAGGCCTTCCTGGACGCCTTCATCCCGCCCCCGGAGGAGGGAGTCCGCCCTGGGCGCCGCAACAAGGCCAGGGCGACGCTCACGCGCCTCTTCGAGTCCGGGCCGGGCACGGACATCCCGGGTGTCAAGAAGACGCGCTGGGCGGCGCTCAACGCCGTCTCGCTGTGGCAGACGCACTTCGCCTCGTCCAAGGACGGGGAGAAGGCCCTGAACTCGCTCTGGTTCCAGAGCGGGGCGTCCAAGCTGGACGTGGCGGCAGGCCTGCTGAGGAAGCTGCACGCGGTGCGGTGATCAGAGCTAAGCAAGGACCCCGACCGTCGTGGTCGGGGTCCTTGCGAAAGGGAGTTTGTCTACGGACGAGATCGGCGTCCCTTATGAAAGGGTCGGGGCCGATCCTTTCTTAGCTGGAGTCGGGATCAGTGGCCTCAGCCAGCTCCTGGGGGGTCTTCTTGCGGATCAGCGCGCTGTACAGGTGGCGTTCGCGATCGATGCCCTTGATCATCACCTCGACATCCAGGGTCCGGGCCGCCCAGAGGGGGAAGTCACGGGGGAAGGAGGGGTCGCGGGTTCGGATGTCGAGGGAGGCTCCCGCAGGCATCTGTGTCCAGGCCGCCATGAGGAAGGCGAGGAAGGGGATCTCTTGCAGGTCGATGCGGTGTGTCATTTGAACGATTGGTAGATCTTCCACGCTAAGGCCACCGCGAGCGTCACCATGAGGGTGACGCCCGCGGCGAAGCCGAGGATGAAGCAGGTCACTCCAGGACGGGCCCGAGCCGTCGCTCGAGCTCGCCCCAGTCGAGGCCAGCGATGCCGGTGACCGGCTTGACCTTGTGGGTCGTCCAGGCCGCGGGGTCGACCCGCATCTCCAGAGGCGGGTCGATGTCGACGACGATGAGAGCCTCCCCCTCCTTCGCGGGCGGGAACATCTCTCGCAGACGGGCAGCATCATCTTGGGTGAACTCGGCGCCCTTGCACGATGAAGTGCACGGAACCTTTCCACAGTCAGCGCAGTGGATCATGGGGCCTCCTGGTTGGGATCTACTCTACTTATCCCGCGGATCGACTACGAGCTGATCTGGAAGAGGTCAGCCTGCTCGAAGGCGACGGACAGCTTCAGCAGCCCCGAACGGACGTCCCGGGCCATGTCCTCTCCGATGTCCACGACGTACTTGCGGATGGCCCGAGAGACCTGCCGCGCCGTGCCCTCCGGCAGCCGCACCTCCGGGACCCGGCCGGACTCCGCGTGCCGGGCCAGCAGGGCGCTCAGGCGGTCCTCCAGCTCACGGAGTTCGACCCCCATCGGGGCCGTCTCCTGGATGACGTTCTCTCCTCGCGGGAGCTGTCGCCGGCGGATGCGGGTGCCGTTCTCGCGCTCCACATCGCCCCCGCCCCCGAGGCCGAGGCCCGAAGCGGTGCGCCGCGTCTTCTTCATCTCGTTCATCTGGGCCTTGATGGCCGGGCGCCCGCCCTGCGTGGCGACGGCGATGGGGCGCCCTTGCTCCCGGGCCTGGCGCTTGGCCTCCTCCTTCATCTCCCAGGCCTCCTCGTAGGTCAGCGGGGTGTTGCCCTTGGAGAAGGCTCGGACGCTTCGCTCGAGCTCGTCGTGCACCGACAAGGCGCCCAGCGTGTCGCGCTGGGCGTAGGAGCGCAGGGAGTCTGCCGACCGAGGGCGGTCGCGGTCATCTGCAGCAAAGGCCGCGCCCACGCCGAGGAAGGCGTACCGGGCAGCGTCGGACATGTCACCGCTGAAGGGCCCCTGGGCGGGCATGTCCCGGCTCTTGCTGAACTTCAGCTCCCGCGTCGGCGAGGAGTCCTGGATGGCGAGGATCATGTCCGCGTCGAAGGGGTGGCTGGCGAAGCCGGCCGGCTTCGCCATCTCGCGCGCCGCCAGGAAGCGGTTGCGGGACTCCGCGGCCCGCACGTCTGCGGCCTGCAGCTCGTGCTCGTGGAAGATCTCCCGGTGGCTGCGGTCGGCCTGGACCCACCAGAAGCCCGGGAGGTCCGTGACCTCCGAGACGACCTTGCCCACGATGGGCCCGGTACGCAGAGCTCCTCCCGTGGGGGAGCGGTTGCCGATCTTGAACTCGTAGTAGCTGCCCTTGGTGGGCGAGGTGGCGACGATGTCGCCGATGTGGGGGATCATGGTGTCTCCGAATCGCCGCGGTAGTTGGCGGCTTCACGTAGGGAGCCCTCCCAGGTCAGGAGGGCGAAGGGTCCGGCGCCCAGCAGGAACTGCGGGCCGTCGTACCAGTCTTCTTGGAGGCCCCAGACCCACTCGGATCGGGGCAGGAGCAGGTGAAGGGCGAAGCCTCGCCAGCCGGCGCAGATCAGGCCGGCGTTCTTCTCGAGGCCGAAGGACAGGAGCCAGGCGCTCATGGGACTCTCGTGGCGGGGATGTAGGGGAGGGACTCGTCGTTGGGGCTCTGGTGCGCGGCGACCTCGGTCACCTTGATGGCGGTCCACTCGTCGTGGTGCCTCAGGTGCTTGCCGCGCTCCACCAAGAGCTCCTTCAGCTCGTCGTCGTAGTCATCGCCGGGCATGTAGATCTTGTAGCCTCGCGCCGTGTACTTCTCGTGGTCCTCTCGGGTGATCGGCAGCTTGCCGCGCTTGAAGTACACCCGCTCGTGGCGGGCGACGTCGAAGCGGTGGGAGTAGTGGCGCTTCACACGCCCCCCGCCCATCAGGTTCGGCATGCGCTCCTTGATCTCGGTCGTCTGCATCTTGACGATGTAGTAGGGCGGCGGGATGGGCCGCTTGATGCCCAGCTGCTTGCCGATCTTCTTCACCGCCATCCGGTAGGACAGGCGACGATCCCCCTCTTCGATGAAGGAGCGGTACTGCGTGAGCATCTCGGCGATGCAGGTCAAGATCCAGGGGTGCAGTGTCCTCGGCGTCGGCCACATCATTCGAGTGCGGCTGAAGACGGTGGCGTAGACCAAGCGGCGGGTGCCGTCGGCCTGCTGCACTCGGTAGATCACCCAGTAGTTGTCGTTGGTCGTGAGCACGGCGCCGAGGAGCTCGGCGCCCACGAGGCCGATCTGCTCGACCATCTCCCCGGGGAAGTAGACCGACATCTGCTCCGGCTTGAAGCGCATTCCCTGCCCGAAGGCGAGGAAGCACACGTCGAAGGGGAGCGCCTCGGCCGGCGGCAGAGCATGCCCCGCTTCCGTGGTCATCTCCGCGATCTTGGGCCCCTCCGCCAGGTCCTCGGGGGTGGGCGTCCTGGTGAGGTCGAGAGGCTTCCAGTCGAAGCCGCACAACTCCTCGGTGATCCATACGTCCGTGCCGTGGTGCAGCGTGATGTAGGTCTGCGGCTGGATGAGGAAGAGCTTGGCCTCCCGGAGCAGACGCCACAGCCGGCCCGCCTCGTCGTCCGTCTCCTGCTTCCAGCCTCGCCCAGCCCAGAGATCCACCGTCGCAGACCCCTTCTCCCCTCTCGCCAGCTGCAGCGCCAAGCGCTTGGTCTCCATGAACGTCTCGATGGCCTCGGCGAGGCCCTTCTCCAGCGCCATGCGTACCTCCGCAACTCTCGCAAGTATACCTGCGAGATAAAGGTAACGATCTCCGCGTCCCCACAACTGCCAGTTGGCAGCGGGGGACGGAGAAGGTCGGGTTTTCGTTACTTCTGGACGGCCTGCACCTTCGCGCGGGCCAGCACCAGCGCGAAGTCCTCCTTGGGGTGGCGCTCCCAGAGCCACTCGGGCCACTGGTCGAGCCAGGGGAGGACGCGGTCGGCGAGGTCGGTGGCGGCGCGGGCTTCACCGCGCTCCCGGACGTCGTTCAGGATGTCGATGTCCTCCTGCGTGGGCAGGGGGTACTGGGCGTAGCGGAGCGCCATGCCCTTGAACCGGGCGGTGGCCTCCTCCTTGCCGTTGCGGAGGGTGAGAGCGAGCAGCAGGCAGCGGTAGTACAGCATCTTCAGCATGTGGATCTCCTTCATCTCCCTTATCCCTCCGGCGGGGGCTCCTCGTTCGTCTCTTCGTTGCTGCGGCGGGCCACGTACAGGTTCACCGGCCACTCGGGGTGGGCGTCGGGGGTGTAGGCGGCGTAGGCGCTGTAGCCCTCGCCCTCCCCAGTCTCCACGATCTCGATCAGGGGGTAGCCCTTCACGACGAGGATGTACCCCTCGGCCCGGAAGATGGTGCCGGGCGGTGGGACGACGGGGTAGTTGAAGACGTGCGTGTGGCCGTCTTGGTCTTTGGCGTAGATGGTGAGCATGCGGGAGTCCAGATCAGGGGGAAGGGCGCGCTGGCCCAGAGTTGCCGGGCGGTCCAGTCGTAGCACTGATCGCCGACGTAGTTGAACGCGTGCCAGCGCACGCACTCGCGAGCCTGGTAGACGTAGGGGAAGTCGTAGAAGTAGCCCGTGAAGTCGGGGCTGTGGGACTGCATCTCGATCACGATGACGCCGAAGGTGGGGCGCTCTCCCCAACCGTGCTCATCGAACCACGCTCGCTCCTCTTCGGTCTCGCACACCACGCCCTCGCGCAGCAGGAAGTCCATGAACTCTCCACTGGCTTCGACGCAGGCATTGGAGGCCTCGAAGGGGCTGCGATAGATGCTGCCGGCGCCGTTGGCGAAGGTGGTGACGGCCTCGTCCAATGTCATGGGCACCTCCTCGGATCACCTGCCTTATGCCCTGCAGATCGCTAAGGTTGCGACGCCCGAAGGCGTCGCAGGTGGAAGGTGGTGCCGAGGCTCTACGCCTCGGCGGTGGGGGCCGTGCCCCAGCCCGTCATCATGACGGGACGGTCGGGGCGCGGCATCGCCTTCATCGTCCGGGCCCGCAGCGACGCCGTCCGGGCGTCGAGCTCGGCGGCCTTTTCGTTGTGGAACCGCACCAGCGGTTCCACGGCCAGGGGCCCGAGCCGCTTGCGCTGCTCGACGATCCGTGCGTTGAAGCGGGCCAGCTTCTCGGTCTCTCGGAGGATGTCCTCCGCTTCGGCTTCGAGGGCTGCCAGGTCGGGGGGAAGTGCCATGATCTTTCTCCAGGGTTGGTGGTCTACTTCTCTTATCCCTCGACCAGATCTACGAGTTGCGCCCCGCACTCATTCCACAGGTTTCCACACTCCCATGTGCAGCTGGAACTGCCCCGTCTCGACGACCCCGAAGAGCAGGTCGCCGTGCTCCTCGAGCAGGTCTTCGACTCGTCCTTCGAGCTGGCCCCGAGTCAGGGCCGGCTCGCCCGGCCCCCCGAACCCGCTGCTGTCGCAGAAGAGGGTGTCGATTCGCTCGTGCTTCTCGTCGACGTCGTCGGCGCTGTCGCCGAGGTTCGGGAAGCCGCCGAGCTTGGCGACATCGGTCAGGCTGAAGAACGAGGAGGGGCTCAGGCGCAGGGGCTGCTTGCCTTCCTCTCGCGCCTTGTCCCCGGCCTCCCGGTTCAGCTCGTTGATCGTCTCAAGTCCCCACATCGTGTCACTCCTTGATCTTGTTCCAGCGCTTCACCGTTCGGGTGAATTGGCGCCACAGGGTGTCTCCGGGCCGTACCTTGTCCCGGGCCTGGCCCTCATCCGAGGTCTCCGCCCACAGCTCGTCGTCGGGGCCCAGCACCTGCCACCACCGTCCCGGGTCGGGCAGGGGAAGGAACCAGGCGATGGCCTCCTCCATGGCGGCATCGAACTCCTCGCGGGTCGGGTAGACCCCGTGGTTGGTGCCGCGCTTGCCGCTGCGGCTCGTGGTCGTGTAGCTGCCGCTCACCTTGTCGCCCCGCAACGACCAGCTCTCGTCGCCCTCGAAGCGGACGGCGACGAAGTCGGCGGTGCAGGTGAAGCCGATGACTCGGCCCCCGGCCTTGCCTCGAACAGTCATGATCTCTCCAGTTCCCACTGCCAGTGCTTGAGGATGTCGGGCAGGCGCTTCAGGGAGTAGAACGGCGGATGGGCGTAGTCGGACGCGCTGGGCTCGACCCAGTGACCGCCGGAGAAGACGACCGAGGTGATGCGTACCTCGGTCGTCTCGCCGTCTTCGTCCTCCCAGATGACGACGGTCCAGTCCTCTTCAGGCTGCGCCTCCATCTTCGCCAGCTTCTTCTTGCCGATGGGCTTCAGCTTCGGGCTCACGACACCCCCTTCGCACGTTCCTGTGCGCGTTGCAGGTGGGCGGAGGTGATGACGGAGACCACGAACAGTTCGTGATCGACCTCCATCAGCAGTTCCTTGCAGTAGTACCGGCTGCGCACGGCGTGCCGGGTCTTCCGTGCGCAGACGGGGTCATCGCCGTGGGCGCAGTCGACGACGCAGTCGGAGTAGCGGTCAGCGTCCAGCTCTTCGGTGACGTCGAGGATCAGCTCGTAGCCCTGCACGGTGGAGACGAGGAGCCTCTGGCCCACCGCGGAGTGCGCGAACCCGTGCAAGGTCACGTCCTTGAGGTCCACGACGTCGCCGCCGAGGCGGGCTTCCAGCACTTTGGGAACGATCACGTCCATCCCTTCTCGAGCTTGATGCTCTTCTCGGCGAGGAGCACGTCGGCACGTCCGTAGCTCATGTCCATGACGAAGAGCATCAGGAGCTGGGCCAGCTCGGCCCCGTTCTCGGCGACTCGCAGGGACTGGAGCATGTGGTCGTACTTCCCCTTGTCCTGGGCCTGGTCGCGCAGCCGCCGGAAGGGCAGCCGTGCGGTGTGGGCCTCGTCCCGGAACACGGTGTCGGACAGCCCCCAGCTGTGCGCGAGGTTGCGCACGGTCTCGGGAAGCTGCTCGAAGCGGGCCCGAAGGTCCTCAGGCGAGAGCTTCTCGTCGGGGCCGACCACGGTGTCGTGGAAGGCGTTCACTCCGCCGCGATCGGCGAAGAGTTCATCGGTGGTCTGCATCAGGCGTGGTCCACGAAGAAGCGCGGCAGCCGCTCAGCGGGCTCCGGCTCTTCTTGATTCGGGGTGTCGGCGACGTCGGCGTAGGGGGTGATGTAGAGCGAGTAGTCCTTCATCCGCTTGCCTCCTCCCAGGTCGATGTAGCCGTTCCAGGTGACCCGGACGGGGTCGCTGGGACCGACCTGCGAGGCATCGATGAGCTGGATGAGCTTCACCCCGGAGAGGGTGAAGGCGCCGACGCCGGGGACGATGATGAGCGCCACCTCGTAGGGGCCGTACTGCCCCTGGTACAGCGTCCGCCCGGCGTAGTAGCCGGCCAGCTCGCTGCCCTCCACCTCTGGGCGCCACCGCTGAGGCGCCCGGACCTGCTTCCAGTCGTAGCGCTCCAGGATGTCGTCGCCGACCACCTCAGGCCGCGGACGGCTCTTGAGGCACTCGAAGCAGGTCACCTTGGCCCAGTCCCTGGTGGAGTCGACGTCCTCCTCGGTGCAGTTGGGGGCTTCGGCGGAGCTGTACCAGTGCGTGATCATCCTCGCTCCTCCGGCTTGGCGCGCAGGCAGTCGGCGCAGGTGACCTCGGCCCACACCCCAGTGGTGTAGTCGTCGTCGCCTGCGCCGACGCAGTTCTTGGTGTCGGTGTGCCAGTGCGTCACGGCCCCGGCCTGGACCGGACCGACACCGACGTGCCCGACGAAGCCGCACTTGCACAGGAAGAAGGACGGGCCCTCGTAGTCGGCCTCCTGGGGGGCGAGCAGGACCACCCGGCTGTGGCAGCCGGGGCAGGTGCTCGACTCCATCTCGGTGACGATGTACGGGCTGGCTTCCGCCCGCTCGATCGACTCGACCTTCATGGTCAGCTCGAGCTTGATGCCGATGTCGCCGTCATCGTCGATGCCGACGAGGCAGCGGGGGCAGGTGAGATCACTCATGATCAGGCTCCCTCCTGAGGATAGCTCCCTCCTCCATGGTGTCCCCGTGCTTGGGGGTGCCGAACTGGGTGATCTTGTTGTGGTGCGGGATCCTCTGCACGGCTCGAATCCCTCTGGCCGCGTAGGCTTGCCACGGTCCCCAGCTCTTGTCGGGGCGTCGCCGACGCCCCCACCTCTGGCCGCGAGTGAGGGCGCGGAGGGTGTCGCCCTCCTTGTAGACGGGACGCATGGCTACTCCTCGGATTGAAAATGGGCCACACCGCTCGTAGAAGCTGGTGTGGCGGTCCGGCATGTCGGTGTTCAGCAAGTTGAGGATGTCCTGCATCCCCTCGGGCGCCCCCTCAAGGGCACGGGGTGCTTGCCCATGCAGAGCTCGCACACCGTGACCGTGGTGGTCAAGAACACCGTCGTCAGCTCTTCGTCCGGGCCCAGAACCCGTGCCAGCGCGGCCTCGCCCCCGAGCATCATCGTCAGTCCCTGCTGGCGGTTCAGGGCGTCCGACTTCACCCCGTGCCGCTCCAGCGTCATCCTCCAGAAGAGCGGGAGGCCGCCGGCGCCGATGGGCTTGTCGCACAGCTTGCAGATCGCAGCCGCCCGCAGCGCATCCTCACGCATGGGGCCCGCCATCAGAGGTCCCGCAGCTTGATGTGGAAGGCGCCGGTCTCCTCGCGGAGGAAGAGGCGACGTTGGACGTACCAGATCTCCTTGAACTCGGGGTAGCCCGGGTCGATGGGGAAGAGGGACAGGGAGACGAGGACCGTGACGGTCTCGACGTCGATGTCGTCGAAGCTGAGGTCCCGCACGATCTCGAGGTCCAGCTCGCCGTCGATCGGGTCGATGCTGATGCGGACCGAGGTGACGTCGCCGTCGACGATGGCGTAGGCGAAGAAGTCCCCCATGTCGTCGACGAAGTAGCCCCACTCCATCGAGCGCAGGTAGGCGCACAGGCTGTTGATGTCGTCGCCCATCACGCACCTCCTTCGGCGGCCACGGCCTTGGAGTAGAGCGCGGTCAGCGAGGGGATGGGGGCGAGCCTCTTCCAGCGCTCCCCGATCCAGCCGTAGAAGAGGTCCCCGCTGTAGAGGATGTCGCCTCCACGGGGCCGCAACCCCTCCTGCAGGGCCCCCTCGGACTCGTTGAGCCAGCGCACGGCGAAGTCGTGGTCGGCGCGGTGTCCCGCGGGCACGGAACGGGTGAGGTTGACGCGGCTGTCCGGGGGAACGCCGGCGTTGGAGTCGGTGACGAAGAAGACGGTGCGCAGGTGGTCACCGTTGCGGAAGAGGCGGATGCGGTGCATTGAAGATCTCCAGGTCGGTCCACGACTGCCCGAGGCAGTGGTGCATGGTGGCGATGAAGGAGGTGCCGAGGCCCAGCTGGGCCTCCAGCCACTCCTGCGAGACGGCGTTGTCGTTGAAGCGGCAGGGGAATCCGCGAGAAGCGCAGTGCCCCAAGACGTGGGCAGGGAGTTCGACGAGCCGGCGCTGGCGCGTCTCGAAGATCTTGCCGGGTGCGCGAGGCATTGGTTCTCCGGGTTGGTGGTCTACGCCCCTTATCCCTCCCTCCAACTCTCAGTTGACGCTAAGGAGGGGCGCCACTCCCTCGACTGTCCCGGCGCACTCGCAACGGGACCAACACGAACTTCATGATCTTTGTCTCCAGGGGTGCGGTTGCCTTATCCCGCTGCGCACGCATGAAGGTGCAGGGGAGCGACCCTGGTGAAGGATCCCACGGGGAGGGTGTAGGGAGAGAGAGAGAGGGAGGGAGAGCAATGCTCGGGAGCCGGGATCTTGTCGAACACAACTGCGCAGTTGTCATTCGGCAGAGGCCGTGCGTCCTCCCAGAGAAACAGCAACACCTAGTTGCTCAACAGGGAACTGCGCAAGCGGTCCGAAATCTACGACAACCGAGTGTCCTACGCTAAGCGAGACCCTCCCCCCAGCGTAGGGGAGAGGGTCTGCTTCCAGAGTGCCACGCGGCGACCCCTGGAAGAGCGCCGCGCGGCGCTCTAGTTCGAGGTGTCGGGCTCCTCGGCCTTGGGGGCCTCGGCCTCCTCGGCCTTGGAGAACTTGCCCTTGATCCAGGTGACGGCCTTGCCACCGGTGCGGGACCAGATCGGCATGGCGGCGACGCCGCTCAGGAAGGTGAGGGCCAGCACGAGGGCGAGCTTGACGAGGGACTGGGCGGTGAAGCGGGCGATGGTCTTCATGATCTTGACTCCAGGGGTTGGTAGGAACGCGTCGCAGAGAGCACTTGCTTCCTGGACACTTCTCTTATCCCCCCGTAGAGGGCTGATTTCACGAGATCCGTATATCTCTGCGGCTATCTCAATTCCTGGGCGAGGGGCCTTCATGAGGTAACTGTGTAGTGGCCGCCGATTCAGGGCCCGGATGCCAACCGCTTGTTGTACCCCCCGCCGGTCGGGGACTTAGGCGTCAACTGCTTGTTGTAGTGACCGCTGGTTTGGGACCTGGGTGCCAACTGCTTGTTGCTCCCATATACCTGGCCCGGAATCTGGAGTGACAACCACTTGTTGCTAAGGACAATCGGCCGGGGACCCGGGGCAACGGCATGCAGCCATGTACCCCGGGTCCCAGATCTCATCGGCCACAGCCAGAGCACTCCGTGAGGGGGAGCCCCTGCTGCTTCTCGTGCCGCACCAGCCGCGGGCTGGTGAGCACGATCTCGTTGCTGTGTCGCCGGTTCCACGGCATCCAGAGCCGGGTGCGCAGCTCCACGCAGTCTCCGGGGGAGACGACCTTCATGTCCTCGCGGAACACGGAGATCTGCGTACGTGTACGGGGCACCTCGTACGTGTAGGTCTTGGTCCCGTCCGAGAAGACGTAGACATCCCAGACCTTGTCCGGGGCGCCCTTCTTCTGACGGCGGGCGTCCACCTCGCGGGAGACGAGGTGGACGCTCAGGGTGACGGCAGCCATCAGCCCAAGGTCACGGTGTCGAGGACCTCGTACACCCAGGCCTCGTGATCCCGGGCCTCACCGCGCCAGACCTGCTCGTGGCGGAGCATGATCAGCGTGGCCAGGTGGCCAGGCTTGTCGAAGTCACCGAGACGCTCCAGGAGCTTCTCCTTCATCTCCTTCTGGTACGCGTGGTAGGTCTCGCGGTCGACGCCGTCCGAGAGGTCGATCAGCCAGATCGGTCGGCCGACGAGGTAGCCCTGCAGGCTCATGAGGTAGTTCCGCAGCTCCATGCGGCGACGCATGGCCCGTCCGAAGAGGCCGACGATTCCGAAGAGGCCGACGATGACGAAGGTGATGAGGAGGCGGGCGAGGGTCTTCATAGTGAGCTCCAGGGGTGGTTGGTCTACTTCTCTTATCCCCCAGTGACAACTCCCAGTTGTCGCCCAACGCTAAGGGAGGGGGATTGGCGATCCCCTTAGCCCAGATCCCGAAGGAGCTGGTCCCATGAGAGGAAACCTCACCTGCGGCCGGGGCGTCCGGCCGGCGGGGATCGAACCCGCTCCTGTTCATGCCCAGCCCCCTGCTGCGTGTACGTGGAGGTGCCGGCCTCACCGCAGCAGGGGGTTTGTCGATCACTCAGACGACCCGGAGGCCTCGGGGGTTGCCGGACTCGTCGAGGCCGAGGGCCGCGCGCTGCTCGGGACCGAGCATGCCGGCCTCCATGAAGGCGTCACGCATCTGCTCTCGGGGCAGCACACCCTCCCAGCGCCACTCGACGGTGCCGTTGGGGGCGATGTGGCGCTGGGTGTGCGCCACCTCTCCTGGCCGGGCGAGGGCGTGGCCCACGTGCTCCGCCGGCAGGCGGAAGAGCGCGTACCCGACGTCGAGCTCGACGGACCCGTCGGGGTAGACCGCGGCGACGCGGGCCTCGGTGGGCTGGTCGACGGTCATCGTCTCCGGCTTGGCGGCGGGCTTGGTGGGCTTGGCGGCGGGCTTGCGCCATCCCAGCAGGGTGACGATGGCTCCGAGGATGAAGCCGAGGATCACGGGGGCGAACAGACGGATGAAGGCCTTCATTGGAAACTCCAGGGGTTGGTGGTCTACTCCTCTTATCCCGCCGTACCAACTGCCAGTTGCCTCAGTCGTACAGGCCCAGCGCAGCGACGACCGCGTGCGCCTTCTTCAGGGTCTTCTCATCGACCGACCCCCCCGGGTCGATCGAGACCCGGATGTAGATGCCGCTCCGCTCGAGCTCGTAGTCTTCGACGTAGGGGAGCGCCCGCTCCTCGGGCTCCTCCTGCGTCTCATGCGCGCTTGCGACGGCCAGGGCGTCGCTGAGGTAGCAGTTGCACCGCGGCTCCTCCTCCCAGCTGTTCTGGTGGGTGCAGGCGTCACCGTGCGCCTGGTCCGAGTCGGAGACGCGCTGGAGCACGGCTCGGAGCAGCGCGATCGTGTGCGCCTCTTCGGAGGGCTCGGAGTAGGTCTTCTCCGCGTCGCCCATGGCGAAGATGCGAGCCGGCTTCGCATGCGTCCGGAGGATGTTCTGGATCGGCCTTCCCATGAGGAGGCCGGTGGAGTCCTTCACGCCGAGGATCTCCCACCCCTCGCCTTCGAGATCTTCGACCGCCTCCTTTGCGATGACGGCGGGACCGGCGATGCCGACCTGCGCACTCGTGGTGCTGTGGCGGATCTGAAGGAGCTGGGTGCGGGTCAACAGGATGTCTTTGTCTGCCATGATCTTCTCCGGGGAAGGGGTTCACACCTCTTATCCCCCCATACCAACTGGAAGTTGTCAGCTAAGCAGGAGCGAGGGGGGACCCTCGCTGCGACTGCTTTCGGCCCGCCCCCCTAGAAGGGGGACAGGTCTTCCAGCCCGGTTCCGAACCGGGCCCGGACTGCGTCCCACACGCGGCACGCCGCGTAGTACGGCAGCCCAATGGGTGCCGTCACCACCAGCAGGGCGGCCATGCCCGCGCGCTGCCAGCCCGACTCCGACGAGTCGGAGGCGAACCCGACCCCGGTCCCGTACAGGGACCCGAGCATCCTCGTCACCGTGACGGTGATGAAGGAGGCGGCGGCGAGAGCCAGCGGCCGGAGCGCTGCCGTGAGGCAGCGGGTCAGCAGGGTGGCGATGAACTTGGCGAGGAACTTGGCGATGGTCTTCATATCGAACTCCAGGGAACGAAGACGGCAGGGGCGCGAGAAAACCTCGCAAAGCCTCCTGTTGGTGACACTTCTCTTATCCCCGAAACACCCCCTTTTTCTGCACTTTGCAGCTGCCCTCACGCCTCCCCATCGAGCGGGTAAGTGTGCCCCTCGGCCCCGGTCAAGGGGCGCGTTTGACGGGCGGGCCGCCCGAGCTATTGCTCCCAGAGTCAGCCAGGGGTTATTGCCCCTGACCTGTCGCGCGGGGATCGAACCCGCCTCCCTTCACACCTGTCGTCAGCTACCCAGCCGGACTCGAACCGGCCCTTTCCTGGATCGTCTGCTCTCGGTACCAGCACCAGTAGGTCTCGGTGTGGTGCCGCCGCCATGGGTTGTGCCCTTCCGGCTTCGGCACCAAGTCCCAGGCGACCCCGCGGCTGTGGGTGCGCCGAGGCCGCTGCTTGCAGCCGGGGTCGGGGTCGTGGATGCCCCAGTACTCCGACTTCAGCGCGTAGCAGTAGACGCGGCCCCTCCCTCGGCCCCAGCGGATGGCCTGATCGATCTCCCAGGGCAGGTCCGCCTCGGCGATCTCAGGCAGGTACCCGTGCTCCTCCACCAGCCGAGTGAGCATCCTCTGGCCCAGCGCCCTCCTCTCTGCCTTCGTCATCGGGATGAGCGGAGGCCGGGAGGGGAACTTGGGGAGCTCGCCCTCCCAGAGCCGCTTGCAGTCCCCGCAGACGTCCTCGGCGAAGATGGACTCGAGCGGGCGCTCGACAGGGTCCTTGGGCAGCGCGTTGTGGTCGACGCCGGCGATGTGCGCCTTGCCTGTGTTCCACGGGTCCTTCAGGCCGAGCTGGTACTCGGTACGCCGGGCCTGGATGAACCTCATGTCGGCGTCTCGCGGTAGGTCACGCTCAGGGACATGCTCACTTCCTCTCGTGGGACCGTCGAAGACGCTCGGCGCGCTGCAGGACCCCGGGCCTGCGGGGGCCCAGGCGCAGCTCTTCCCCGAAGCGGAGTCCGCCCTCGTCGAGGATGAACTTCTTGTGGAAGCCCGGGCCGTAGCCCGAACTCGCTCGAGGGTTCCTGGACCCGTGGGGGATGCCGCGGGCTTCCCAGCTGGGAATGGTCATGGTGAGATCTCCAGGCAGGGCGGGTTCTCGCCGCGAATGACGGAACAGCAGAAGGTGATCGAGCGGACGGGCGGCAGGGTGTTGAACTGGCCGCCCTTGCAGTGGTAGTCGCCGCCGTTGCCGCGCTCCCGGTGCGAGCTCCCCTCCTCCAGCCAGAAGGACTCTCGGTTGATCTCGTACCCGGATCGAGGCAGCCAGGTCTCGAAGTTGTCGGTCGCGGTGTTGATGTAGACGGTGGCGTCGAGCTCGCGCTCCTCGGACAGCCGGGCCTCCTGGAAGATCCAGAGGATGCCGGCCAGCGCCCCGATGATGATCAGGGTGATGAGCAGATCCATGCCGCTCATCGAGCCCCCGCCACCGCCCGAGCTGTAGTCGTTGTAGTCCCCGCCACCGCCGCCCGAATCGAACATTCCATCAGCCATCGGTCTTCTCCTTGTTGTGCGCGGTCACGCCCCGGCTGCGATGACGGCGACGAAGCCCGGGTCGGGACCGAAGTACCAGTAGATCCGAGCACTCTTCCTTCTTGCCGAGTTCGATCACGTCTGTCTCCAGTTGGGTGTACCCGCCTTATCCCGTGAACAACTGTCGGTTGCTAATCAGCGAGGGGGACTCGAACCCCCAACATCTCCTTTGCGCGGGAGGGCTCTACCATTGAGCTATCTCTGACACTCTTCTTATCCCCTCAACAACTCCCAGTTGACGCTAAGCGCAGAGCCCCTCGAAGAGGGGGTGCGCAGTCGTCTCAGGACAGATCGGAGAGCACGAGGAGGACCAGCCAGCGCCGGCCCCCTCACGCCAGATGACGTAGTCCTTGCCTTCGTGGCGGTGGGTCCCGCATCGGCGGGCGGTGCGGGGCGGCTTGTCCACGATCACCGCCACCCCCAGCCGGGTCTTGACCCTCATCCCGCGAAGTGGGTGAAGCGCGCTTCGCCCGTCTTCTCTTGGGGAGCGAGCGCGCCTGCGATGATGCGCTGAACCTGCCGCGCCATCAGGCGGAACCGGAAGTAGTCGATCCACTCGTGCTCGCGCTGGTGGTCCCGCAGCTCGAGCAGGGGCAGGGCCGCCTGGCAGAACTTGACCGCCAGCTCGGGGTTGACCACGGCGACGGCCGCCACCATGTCCACCACGGCCTGTCCGTGGACGACGTGGATGCGCTCCCACCACGCGATGTTCTCCTCCCGCGAGGCGCCCGGGACGTCGGCGAAGACGTCCCGGTTGTCCTCCGTGATCTGATCGACGGCGGGTCGGGCGTCGGGGCAGGCGTCCAGCAGGACGTCGAAGAAGTCCAGCAGGAAGCCGTGGGTGCAGGAGTGGTCGTTGGCCAGCAACAGGCGCTGGAACTTCTCGGTCGGGTTCTCTTCGTTGAGCATGTGCTCCTCCAGGGTTGTGATCTCCTTATCCCGCCGGACCCGCATCGGTTGCTAAGAGCGAGCGTCCACCGGACCCAGGAACCACGAGGGTTCCTGGGTCCGAGGACTTCAGCTCGCTGCCCGGGCGGAGAACCGCAGGACCCCCGGCTTGGCGACGTCCAGGAGTCCCTCGGCCCGCCACCGGAAGACGGTGGCCCTCTCGTTGAGCATCGTCGCCGTGCGGGTCGCGGCGTACTGCTGCGCGGCGTACTCTTCTGCGGGACGGAGGAGAGCCGCCCATGCCTGCTCGTCGTACGGCAGCTCGAGCTCGAACTTCGCGTCCCCTGGGTCCGAGTCCGGGGGCGAGCCGGCGGCTTCCCACTCCGCGTAGAGGGCCTCGTCCTCGGCCACTACTTTCTGCAGCCTCTCCTGGAGGTCGGTGGTGTCCCAGTAGGCCGAGACGGCCTTGCGCGCCTCCTCGCGCTCGACCTTCTCCTTGGCTGCTGCGCGCTCTCGCCCCAGCGCGGCCTCGTGCCGCTCCAGGGCGCCGGCCGTCATGGCCTTGATGTCTTGGAAGGCCGCAGCGGTGGCCTTGGCCACGATGGCGCGGTGGTGTCCCCGCAGGGCCTTGGCCAGGTCCGCGGAGATGGCCTTCTCTGAGAAGGTGGGGCCGTCGTCCACCTTCAGGGTGAGGCCGTCGCCGTCGTCCACGTAGAGGAGGAGCTTCAGGCAGCTCCCCTCGAACTTGCACTCGAGGTCGCAGAGGTCGACCTTCCACTCTCCGGGGAGGGCGTCGGCCGCGTCGAAGAGGGCGTCGAGGATGGTCTTCTTGCTCATGATGATCTCCGGGGGTTGTGGTCTGCTTCTCTTATCCCTCCGCGGCAACCCCCAGTTGACGCTAAGAGAGGAGGGGCAGCCGTAGCCGCCCCTCCTCTCCCTCGGCCGCCGCCGTCCTACATGTCGTCGAAGCCGGCCGCCGCCGGCTCGTCGTCGGACACCCACTGGGTGCCCTCGGCGGCCTCGTCGGCGGGGACCGTGAAGGAGTCGGCCACCGCCTCGCGGCGGCGGCGCTCCTCGGCCAGGAAGGACGACGCCTGCGCCGCCTCGGCCTGCAGACCCGCCATGCGGGCGCGCATCTCCTCCATCTCCATCGCGATGGCCTCCTGGCCGTTGCCGATGACCTCGAGCGCCGGGCGCTCGAGGCCGAAGATGGCGCTGACGGTGTCGTGGGCGGCGACGGCGGGGATCCCCGCCTCCGTCATCGTCGCGAAGGCCTTCGCGAAGGCCGTCGCCTTCGCCGTCGCCACCTCGACGCTCTGGAGGCGCACCTGGTGCACCCCCATCACGATGCCGGTGATGGCGGACGTACCGAGCGTCACGAGGCTGGTGGCGTGTGCGAGTTCGTCTTCGAGGCGGGCCTTGCGCTCCTCGCGCTCGAGCTCCATCTCCTTGCGGCGGGCAGCGATCTGGTCCTTGGTCATGGTCTCAGTCTCCAGGTCGAGGGGAAGTTGAAGTCCTCGACACCTCTCTTATCCCTCCAACAACCGCCAGTTGCACTCGGATCTAAAAGTTGAAAAACAAGCTCTCGGCGATGCCCAGGCCGAACGATCTCACCGAGAGCAGTCCTGATTGAGTGCGTTCTCCTTATCCCCCGAAATCGGGGAGTTGCCGATCGGGGAGGAGGGACCTAGATCCCTCCTCCCCTTCTCCGCGGGCAGGCACCGAGGCGGGGTACAGACTCCACGCCTTCTGTTCGTGCGGGTCGCCCTCAGCCACGCTCTCGGGCATGAGTCCCGCCCTGCGGACTTTCGATCGAACTCAGCCCCTATCCCAAGGAGGCACGGGGTTGCCGGCTCCCCAGGGGTGCTCCCACCTGGACCGCATGCGGCGAATCGCGTCCAGAGGGACCCCATGGCTGTTCCGCTTGAACAGCTGCTCGTCGGTGAGCCCTCCGTCGAAGAGGTCGACGATGAAGGTCTTCAGGCGGAGAGGGGAGTCGGAGAGCTGGAGGTAGGGCTCCAGCTCCCACCGAGTGCTGAAGGTGTTGGCCACCGCGGTGATGGGCTGCCCGGCCAGGACCGACTCCTGGGCGCCCTTGATGCACTGGGCGTGGGCCTGCGCCAGCTCCTGCGGCTTGAAGGTGTACGTGCCGTCCTCCGCGGTGAAGTAGTCGTCGGCCGAGAAGATGGCGGCGTCGAGGAGGTGAGCGAAGGAGGTCTTCCCCGAGCCGGGGAGGCCTCGAACGAGAATCAAGATCTGGTCAGTCATCCGAGCACCAGGGCGAGGAGAGCCAGCACCCCGAGGAGGGAGAGCCAGGGGAGGGAGACGATGAGCACGATGAAGAGCACCGTGTTGCGGGCGACGCGGCGGAGGTAGCGGAGGAGGCGCATGGGTTGTCTCAGAGGACCGAGACGCCGCACAGCTCCCAGAGAGGCTGCGTGGTGATGTCGAGGACATCGACGAGGCGGGCCAGCGCAGTGGCGCTGAGCTCGCGGACGTTCCAGTTCAGGGACACCTGGGTCTCCATCTCTCCGTGCCGCGGCCCGTTCACCCAGGACTCCTCGGGGATGGGCCCGGGGCCGCGGTGGGTCGAGGAGCGGTCCAGGTGCGGGCGCTCGTCCATGTTGGTGAGTCGGCAGCCCTCGGACGCGGCCAGCTCCCGAATCTGCTTCCAGGTCTCGGCCTCGGCATCGAAGGCGATGAACTCCGTGGACAGGTCGATCATCTCCTTCTTCTCGGTCCACAGCCCGTAGACGCGCCAGCGCGACCGGCGGGCGACGACGTCCTGGAGCGGGCGGACGCGGGCCAGGAAGGCGCGCTCGCCGTCGGAGAGGTGCAGGAACTCCTCGGTCTGGTAGTGGAGGCGGATGGCCTCTCGCCACGCCGGAGAGTCGAGGCCGGCAGGTTGCTCGGGCGGCCACGTCAGGTTGGCGGCCTTGGCCAAGTCGGGCAGGTGGCAGGTGGAGACGTCGCGGAGGTACTCACCGTGGCGGTGAATCTCCCCGATGCTGTTGATGTGGAGACCGATCTGCATTCATGTCCCTCGGTAAGCATTGTGGAGGTCGGGCCGACGATCGCATCGGAAAGTCTGTTGTGTCTTGTGCACGTCCGTCCTCTAGCAACCTCCTTATACCTGCGAGATCACAGCACTTTCAGGGCTAAAGATGCGGTCCTTTCGGTCCTAGATCGAGGTCACGACTCCTCTTGAAGTGATCACCTGTGGTTTTGATCTACTCTATTTATGCCTCCAGGCGCCCGCGGATTTCACTCCGCAGGCGCCCATCAGCACGTTCTCTCAGCCGCCCCGTCAGGACGTAGATGACCTCGCCGATCGGGCGGGCGACGAGGTTGTGGGCGGTCCACTGCAGCCGGCGGGGAAGCCGGTCGAGCAGCGGGGCGAAGAAGCCAGTCTTCTGTTCCATCAGATCTCCAGGTAGGTAGGTGGTCGTCCTACTTATCCAGGAAATCCGCCCACTTTCATCAGCCGAGGGTGAGCCACTTCTCCTCGTACGCGGCGATGGCCTTGCACTCCTCCTCGATCTTGCCGAGGAGTTCGTCCGCCCCCACCGAGAGCCCCTCGAGCCCCTCGAGCATGTCCCGGTACCGCCGGTTGCCGCCGGCGAGGTTCCGCACGAAGCGGTGCGAGGACACCGGCGGCTTCGGCGCGTGCGACCCGATGATGTTGATGAGGGCGTGCGTCGCCCCCATCTCGGTGAAGGCGTCCCGCGCCGCCTGGGTGACTTGGCGGTCGGCGAGGAACGCGTCCGCCGTGTACACCACCGCCCCCACGAAGGCGGGGGTCAGGTCGGCGCCCTTCTTCTGGAACCAGGCGCGGTCTCCGACGAGGACCACCTCGCCCCGGTGGATCCGCGGCTTGAACATCTCCGGCTGCGGCACGGCGGGCCGCTCGATGGCGCCCGACACGACCATGTCGTACGCCCAGGCGGGCAGGGGCACCATCTCCTGGCCGTTCTCCGGGAACTTGAACTCTGCGGCGGCCTCCGCCACGACATCCTGGATTTCGTGGTGGCGCCCGTCCGCGCAGAGGAACGAGGGGTCCATGACGGTGCCGACGGCGCCGCCGCCGATCTGGTCGAGGGCGAGGGGGTGGGTGAAGAGATTCATGGTCACGTCTCCGTGCCGGGGGAAGTTAGGGTCCCAGCACTCCTCTTATCCCTCCGTTGATCCCTAAACGACGAAGGGCGCCCCACCAGTCGGTGGGGCGCCCTTCGTCGGTGTCGCTCGGCGGAGGGTCAGGCGGCCTTGGCTTCTCGCGCCTTCTTGGCCTTCTTGGCCCGGCAGGTGCGGCAGTGGGACTGCGCGGCGACGCGGACCTTCTCGCCCTCCTTCTTCGTCTTCGTCTTCATGTTGCGGTAGCCGAACATCTTCGCGATGTCGCCCGTCTCGTTGCAGCTGGGGCAGGTCTTCTCGCCCGTCGGCCCACCCGTCGGCGTCTTCCGCTTCGCCGGCGTCTTCTTCGCCTTGGCCTTCTTGGCCGGCGCCTTCTTGGGCTTGGCGGCCGGGGCCTCGTCCGCGGCCAGCAGCTTGGTCAGCCGCGTCTGCGCGGGCTTCACGACGAGGACGCGGGCCTCTCGGGGCTCCACGCCGGCGTCGGTGTCCCCGACGAGGGCACGCAGCACATCGACGTTGTCCTCCTTGCGGACGGCGTTGCGGGCGTCGACGCCCCGCATGCCCAGGATCTCGGTGATGCGGTCTTCGGTGGTCTGGCTCATGGTCTGGCTCCGGTGTGGGTTGATCTGCGGATCTTGACAGCCAAGATCTGCGATTGCAACTAAGAGGATCGGGTTTCGGCGGCCCCCCGAAAGGAGGGCCGCCGGCAGGGGTTAGAGGGAGACGGTCTCGCCCAGCTCGGTGCCGGGCTCGAACGCTGGGCCCACCGAGCTGAACGGGCTGCCGTCCTTGTTGACGAGGCTCAGGTGGAAGACCCGCCCCTCGTCGATCACGGGGATGCCCATGGCCCCCAGCAGGCGCATGCGCCAGCTGTGCCAGAGGGGCTGGTCCTGGAGCCTGCAGGCCCAGGACCATCGACCCGACTCCAGTTGCTGGAGCTGGGCCGAGAGCTCGATGCTCGCCCTCGGCGGGGCGGGCAACTCGTCCTCTCGTCCCACCCACGACTTGAGGATGTCGCGGTGGGGCTTGAGGCTCCCGAAGCTGCACACCGTGACGTGCAGCTTCCCGGCCGGGAGGGGAACACCTTCCTGGTCGGTGATGATCGCCTGCTGGAGGCGCGAGGCCTCCGCCAAGGCACCGACCCCTACGCCGACACCGATGAAGGTCTTGGAGATGCGCAGCATCACGCCTCCTTCTTCGGTGCGGGCTTGGGGTTGGCGGCCAGGTGCGCCTGGTGGCGCAGGTGCGCGTCCACGCCCTGGGCGTGCTCCTCCGCCTCCGTCTTGTTGTAGAAGATCTCCCCCGTCAGGGGGTCCTCGTAGGAGGCCGCCATCTGGGTCTGGCGGCGGAGGGAGGCACCCAGGCTGTCGGTCCAGGAGGCCCGCTTCTCGCGGGCCTCCCGGCTGAAGAAGACCTTGTAGATGATGCCGGCGCAGGCGGAGTAGACGGCCACGATGAGCAGCCGGAGAGCGAGTTTCTTCATGAGATCTCCAGGTAGGGGGTGTACTCCTCTTATCCCTGATCTCAGGGGCAGTTCTCGTTCACGAACTCACGAGCTTCATCGGGCCGCAACTCGGCCCCGAAGTAGTCCTCCCGGGCGAAGGTCGTCTCCACGAGATCGTGTCCGTGGCGCCCCCAGCTGTGGGATCGCCAGACCCCGTCGTCGAGGCAGTATCCGGTGATGAGGACGAGCCTCTCGTCGAGAAGCCACTCGTGGGAGATGTTGGAGTGGCAGCGTCCGGCCTCCCCCTCCCGGAGCTGGATCTTCTCCGGGCGGTAGGGCTGGCCGCGCTCGAGGAGGATCTTCAGATGCTCCTCGATGCCGTTGACGCAGATCTCTTCCCCTCCCTCAGCGAGGAGCACCTCCCGCAGTCTTGCCAGCGCCGGCTGCACGCGTAGGGCGCTCTCGTACCTCGATCTCAGGAAGGTCAGTTGTCGTGGGGTCATCAGGCAGTCGTTGCTGAAGGAGTCGTTGAGCGCGCTTCGGCTCGGTTCCGAAGGCACCGCGCACTGCGCCGGCGGAGACGCCGGGAGGGAGCACGGTCTCGGTCAAGATCTCGTAGGACTCCGCCATCCCGGCCAGAGAGCCTTCCAGCTCTCGGACACGGGCGCGCAGAGCCGCCACGGTGTACAGGTCGTCCTCGGTCATTCCCTCCGCCATCTCGGCCATCTTCTTCATGGCCCGCAGCTCAAGTTGTCGTACACGTTCGCGAGTCAGGCCCATGTCGGTCCCGACCATCTCCAGGGAGTCGCCTTCCTTCACGAGCGAGGGGTGGCCGCCAGGAAGCATCCTTCGCCGAAGGATGATGTACCGCTCTCTCGCCGGAAGAGCCCCCAGGAGCATGCGGACGACCAGTTCTCGTCGAGAGGCTCGCCACTGGATGTCGTAGGCGTCCTCGGGGGTGTGTCGGTCGATGAACAGCTGGTGAGGAGGGCGGTCCTCGTCCCCCAGATCTTCTCGCTGCTCCCACCGCAGAACGGCCTGGAGCCGGATGAGGTCCTCCACGGGGCGGCCCACATCCTTGGACAGGCTCTCCATGAACTTGTCGTCTCCCAGGGTCTCCGAGACGGAGTTCCCGGTCTTCATCATGTGCCGGGTGATGCGAACCAAGGCCGCTTGTGCCCAGGAGGAGCGAGTGGCCTTGAACTGGTCCTTTTCGAGGCGGCGGTAGCGCTGGAGAAACGCCTTGATCCAGTGGTAGCAGTAGGTGGACAGGCGGGCCTTCTCGGGGTCGTACTTCAGCACGGCTCGGTGGAACCCCATGGCGACCTCCTGGAAGGCGTCATCCGGGTCCAGACCCTTGCCGTGCGTGTGCACCATCTTCCAGAACAACTGCACGTACGAGCGCGTGAGCGTGTTCATGGCGTTCGAGTCCCCCGCCTGTGCAGCGCGAGCAAGCCGGTCCTGCTCCTCTGCCGGGAAGGGAGGTAAGGGGGTCATCGGCACCTCCAGCGGTGCCCGGCACGAAGGCCGGGCACCGCGGTATCTGGCTCAGGACCGCTCGACCACGATGGTCGGCAGGCCCTCGGTGGTCCGCTCCTCCAGCAGCAGCTGGCCGCCGCGGGCGAAGGTGAGGCCGGACAGGTTCTGGAGGCGGCACAACCGCTCCAGCGCCCAGCCGATGGTCTCCAGGTTGGACAAGTCGACGACGATGTCGCCACGGTAGTCGAAGCCGATCCCCTCGGAGTCCGCCCGCATCTCTTCGCGCCAGGGCTTCGCCGTCTCCTCGACCTTGTCGGCCGGGCGGAGCTTGACCGGCGCCTTCTTCGGGGCCTTCTTGGCCGGCTCCTTGGTCGGCTCCGCGCTCACCCGCTCCACGACGCGCCCGAGGCGGTCGAAGCGGAACGGGGCCGTCTCCGGCGTCGTGAGCAGCGTGCCCAGTCCGCCGTTCTGGACCATCTTCGTCTCCATCGCGGTGAGGGTGAGGTGCTGCGCCGTCTTGCCGACGCTGGGGTCGAGCGCGGTCTTCCCCTTCGCCGCCGCGACGGCGTTGCGCAGCACGGAGCAGGTCGGGGAGCTGATGCCCTTCCCGTGCTCCTTCTTGACGGCCGACTGCAAGGCCGACTGCCCCGTCGCGGGGTTCTCGGCGACGACGTTGATGGCGGTGAAGCGCCGGCGAGCGGACTCGCGCTGCTTGTCGGGCAGCTCGGCCCAGAGGTGGGTGGTCGTGGTCATGGTCTCTTCTTCCAGTTGTTTTCGCAGGGCGTTGTAGGCGCGCATGAGGCGGTTGGAGCTGTGCTTCCGCAGATAGCGCTTCTCCACCTTCAGGGACCGTCCGTCTGGCGATTTCCAGAGTTCGGACTGTCCTCGATTGCCCACACGCGACCAGCCGTTGCGGGTCAGGAACTGGAGAATCTCGGTGGTCATGGGTGTCTTCATGCTCGAGCCTCCAGGGGTAACAATGCCCTTATCCCGCGCAGATCCGCGCATTGCTAAGCGAGGGCCCACCCCACGGTGGGGTAGTCGCCGTGCGGCGGGCCCTGCTTCGGATCCTCAGCCGCCGGCGATGCGCCGGCGGACTCGGATCCTCGTCCCCACCTGGAGAGGGGACGTTTCCTGGGGCGCCTCGGGAGGCGCCTGCACCTTCTTGGGCTTCGGCGGAGGTGCCGCCATCGCCCGCTGCCGGTGCATCTCGCGGGCGAGGGCCCGCTTCATCTTGATCTTCGCTCGTGCTCGGCGGCGCTTCATCTTGCGGGAGGGCTTGCGTCCTCCGCTACCGCTGCGCGTGAGCTTCTTCTGCGTTCCAGGTCGGGGGTGACCCCCGGTGTGGCGGTGGTGATCCACGTTCGTCTTTCGTGTGTGGGGCTACAGCAATCGCTGCCACAGGGGCTTCTTGCGCTCTTCGATGCGGGCGAGGATCTCCTCTTCCGTCACCCCGGTCTCCTCGCGGAGCTGCGGGTGGTGGAGGAGGACGAGTTCCTCGGGCAGAAACCGCCCCATCGTCCCGTCGTCGAGCTGGTAGTCCACTCCCTCCTTCTCGAGCCGTGCCAGGTGGCTTGCGAAGGCGCCCGTGTGAGCGGCGAGGAAGGGGACCGTGAAGGGGAACATGGAGGCCGCGCCGGCCAACAGTCCCCAGATCAGTGCGTACAACATCGAACCGTCCCTTCAGGCGTGCGACGCCCCCCAGAATCGGGGGACGCCGCATTCCCTGGAGAAAGGACTACTCCGCCTCGTCGGCGGGCTTGTCCTTGCGCCCCCGGTACCAGCGGGAGCCGGCCTTGACCGTTTCCGTGGTGACCGAGAGCCCCGCGCCGACCGTGACCACCACGGCGCGAGAGTTGGGCAGCCGGGAGATCTTCCCGGCCACGAGCTTGTAGAGGAGTCCGAAGGCCACGGCCTTCGCGACGGTGTTGACGGGGTCGAAGGCCGCTCGGCCGCTGATGCGGCTGTAGTCCAGGGCCACCTGGCCCCACGGCGTCGTGGCGCGCTTCGGGGCGGCCTCCTCGCGGGCCACCTTCGCGGCCCGCTCGATGGCCGAGGCCATGTCCGCCGTCATGGCCTCGCGGATGACGGCCTCGAGGCCCTTGGCCATGGCCTCCACCTCGTGGTCCTCGCTCACCTCCATCGAGAGGAGGTACTCGCGGACCACGCCCCCGAGCGCCTCGGGGCTGATGGCCGAGGAGAGGTCGTCCTTGGTGGGGACCTTGCCGTCGGCGACCATCTGGTTGAACTTGGAGACCTCGGCCTCCAGCTTCTTCCAGGTCTTCTGGCCGAGGATCGACTCGATGCGGGCGTCGACGGCGGGGCCGGCGGCCTCGAGGGCGGGGCCGGCGAGCGCCTTGGCCTCGTGCTTGAGCACGATGGCGCCGAGCTCGACGGCGAGGGCCTCGGAGACCTCCGGGCTGACCGCGTCGCAGTTGCCGACGGCGGCATCGAGCAGGAGCGCCATGACGACCTTCTGGTCGTCGGGGTTGAGCTCGTTGAGGGGGACGCTGACCACGTCCCCTCCTTCGGGGAGGATCACCTCGGTGGGGGCGGAACTGGAATCGGTCACTAGATGTATCTCCGTTGGGGCACGTGTGCCTGGGGTTGTAGTCGCCTTATCCCCTTCTTCTGGGCAGTTTTCAGGCAACTCAAAAGTTGCCAGTCGAGATCTGAAGGGCCATACTCCTGGTGCGGGTGTATTCCCGCAGGAAGGAAGGGCTGTACGGTGTTGGCCGCGCTCGAGATCCCGCTGCAGAGAGTCGACCAGGAGATCTGGAAGGTCACCGAGACCTTGCGGACAGCTCATGGGCGCGAGGCATCCGAGCTGCAGGCGCGGCTTCGGAAGCTCCGGCGCATCCGTGATCTGGCGCAGGATGTCGTGAACCTGCGCTCTCGCTCGGCGGCGTAGTGCGCCTGCGTGTGATGCACGTGGGCCCCGAGCGAGGCGCCCACGAAGGGTCCCGCCTGCTCTGGGAACGAGCATCGGCGGGTGTCGGCCCCTCGGCGTACCTGCCGATCCCGGAAGGCATGAAGGACCGCGCACTCCGGGACTGGCTCGTCTTCCAGAGGAAGAAGCACCGTCCCTCCCTCCTGGTCACGCACTGCGACGATGCGGTCGGCCCCGCAGCCTGGGCTGCGGGGTCGGCCCGTGTCCTATGCCACCGCTACACCTCGAAGGCCCTTCAGAGGAAGACGGTCAAGGGAGCGTCTCGCCGCGTCACCTTCATCGTGCATTCCCTGGAGGCCGAGGAAGCCGTCACGGCAGTCAGCGCCGTTGCGAAGGTGGTGGACCCGCTCCCTCTGGAGCTGGAGCCCAGCGCCGCTCCCGAGACCTACGCGGTGGGGACCGTACGAGCGGCTGACGCAGAGAAGATCAGGGGCCACTTCTTGATCCATGGGGTCGAGATCCCGGTGATCTCAGGAGACGAGCTTTCGGTTTTGCGAGGGGCGTCCGTCGTGGTAGATCTGGCGCCCTCGCCGGAGCCCAACCAGGTCTTGTTGGAAGCGCAGAGGTGGGGGAGACTGGTGGCCGTTCCCGAGGGGACGCCGCATCTCTCGGCGTACGGGGAGGAGGCGCTCGTGTTCAGTCCCAGAACCCTGTACAGCATCTTGCTGTCTCCGCCCGAGTTCCCGGAGCCGCGTCGCTTCCGCGGCCTGCAGCAGCTCCGGCAGATCTACCTGGGGGCCTCGTGAGCTACACCGTCCCACGCCTGAACCCCCGCGCGGCGAAGAAGACCGCTCGAACGGCCCGGATGGGGCGGCCCCGCCGCTCGGCGAGCTCCAAGGACACCGTCGACCTCCTCTCCCACGCCGGCGCGCTGGCCACGTGGTACCGCGAGGAGTTCCTTCCCTCCCCGCTGGGCGGCCTCCTTCGGGACGGGCTCGCCGGCGAGACCAACGCCCTGGCCGACGCCGTCCGCACGGGCGACCTCGAGGAGATCGTCGAATGGCGATGACGGGCGCGACGACGAAGGTGCTGACCCAGGAGGACGTAGCTCTCCTGGTGCGGGTGGAGAAGTTCGCGCTCACCATCGATGAGGTGCTCTTCTGCTCCGCGGACAGGTCGGCAGGGGAGAAGGTCATCTTCCTGTCGGTCGGCGTGGCGCGTGACGTCGGCCCGGCCCGTAGAACGTGGATCCACGGACTGCTCAGCAGCCGTGCCCAGCAACAAGGCTGGACCCCCAACATCCGGATCCTTCGGGGGTCTGGCAGAGGACCCAATGCTGAAAGTGATCACTAGCCCCAGGTGTCCGAAGTGCCAGCGAGAGAACATGCAGCGGTTCGGGTACCGGAAGGAGAAGGGCGGGTCGGAGTACGGCTGCCGGAACCCCGAGTGTCGACACACCCTCCTCGTCCCCACCCTCCGCTTTCGCCTGTCCCCGGTCCGCCCGACCCAGTGATTCAGGCGCTCGACGCTGAACGGCTCCGCAGGGGGCTGAGTCACAGGCAGCTGGGAGAGATGTGCGGGATGAAGCGGCAGCAGGTGAGCCGCCTGCTGGCCGGCAACGACCCGCGGCTGTCCACCGTACGACGCGTAGCCTCTGCGCTCGGAATGAAGCTCGGAATCCTCCTGGCTCCTTGACAGTCCTCGCGGGACGAGTTCAGACTGTCAGCACGTTTGTACATACATGCCTCTATCCGCCTCCCAGATGAAGCTGCTTCGGAACCTCGAAGATCAGCCCTACGCCCAGCTGAGTCCCGACGACAAGCTGATGCTCCGCCGTTTGAAGGAGCGGGCGCAGGGGCTGTCGGCCGACATGACGAGGACGGGAGGCAAGTCGATCCTGGACATGATTCAGATCGGCCAGGAGGAGGGTGCTGGTGCCGGAGCGCCCACGATGGCTCGTCGTCAGACGCGGCCGTCGCTGGCCCAGCCCTGTCGGAAGTGCCAGACCCTGACCCGGGCGAAGGGCGCGGTGGGCAAGAACATCTATCGGTGCCCGAACGCGAAGTGCCGCTTCGTGTGGAGTGGTCCCACCTCGGTCCCCATCCAAGAGATCCAGCCCGTGCCCGTTGTCCAGCCCCCCATCACGCCTCAGGAGGGTGGCCCGGAGTGGCTGGCTTCCGGGCAGAAGTCGCGGATCTACGCCAGCGGCAAGGAAGAATGACCCGATGACCGATGTGCCCATCACGGACCAGGAAGTCCCGCAGTCCGAAATCGACCGCGCGAAGTCGTTGCTCGATCGTGCCCGCGGGGGGACCGCGAACCGGGCGATCAGCCCGCCGCGAGAGAACACGCCCGCCTTCAGCTCCGTCATCCAGCAGGAAGGGCAGCCCGTGCCGCGCCCGGGGCTGCCCACCATGCAGCCCGGTGAGCTGGCGCAGCGCCTCCAGACGGGTGAGGCCGTAGGGGGCGTTGGGGCTGCCTACGAGCAGAACCAGCCCTCCGCCCCGGCCCGCGGCCTGCGGAGGGAGACCGTGCAGGGGCTGAACGCCCTGGCGGAGGCTCAGGCAGCTCCCGCGCCGCCGCCCCAGGAAGAGATCGCGCCGACCGAGGAGGGCGCGGCCCCCGATGTCGAGGAGGACGGGCTCTCGGCCGAGGAGGTGGAGGCCACGCTCCGCTCCATCCAGGGCCGCACGGTCTTCTCCCCCATCCGGGACCTCTTCGACAACGACCGCCGGGTGGCCCTGGAGAAGGACCTGCCCCCGCTGAGCATCAGCGACATCCTCATCAACCAGGACGCCCGCCAGGCCGTGCCCCTGACGAAGGGGCTGCACATCACCTACCGCTCCCTCAACGGGCACGAGACGGACTACATCGAGAAGTTCATCTGGGAGCGGTTCCAGGGGGACCTCACCCAGCAGATCTACGCCATGACGCGCAGCCTGGCCGCGCTGACCCTCTCCGTCGTCTCCGTCGGCAAGCAGAAGATGCCCGAGTGCCGGACGGAGGGCGGCTCGGTCGACGACAAGCTGTTCGAGACGAAGTGGCGGGCGCTCCTGCGCTGGCCGGGCTTCGTCCTCGAGGCCGCGGACATCAACCGGGTGTGGTTCGAGGAGCGCTGCGCGCAGCTCCTCGACGTAGGGGCGGTGGGAAATGGCTGAAGACCCCTGCCGGGTGGGCGCGGGCGAAGATCTGGTACGCCAAGCTGGATCGCTCCCCACGCCCGGGCTCCTGGCAGGAGGTCCTGGCCATCCTCGTAGTTCTTGGCGAGAGCGAGCTCGACGTGGCCAGGACGCGGGTCATGGTGCAGGCAGCGCGGCAGGCCAAGGACATCGCCGCCGAGTTCACGTCGTACGTGGACGCAGCCTTCCCCTACCGCCGCAAGGTGGAGGAGGAGGTCAAGAACCAGCAGCAGAAGGTGCTCACGCAGTGGACAGCCATGGGGAAGATCCCGATCATGCCTTCGGAGCGGGACGACCCGGAGAAGGGTCTCCGCGAGCGGCAGCGGGAGAAGGGGCGGAAGCTCCAGATGCCTCGGCCAGCGCCGAAGAACCTTCCCGGGGCGTGGACGCCGTCAAAGCGAACTCGATCTGCTTCCTCGACCGTGCCCGTCCCTGCGAGATCTCCTGTACGGCTGCACATCCCGTCGGGAGTAGCCGAGTGACGTGCCTCCTCCTGCATCGGCCCGATACGGGGCCGCAGATCCTTCAACTGCCGGCACACCTGTCGGCTCCCGTCCCCAAGGTGACCCAATGATTTCGTGCGTCGAAGCCGGCCAGACCGTGAACTTCCAGACCGGGGCGATGACCAACCGCTTGGTCCTCCGCAACAGCCGAGGCAACTCGGTGGAGCTCCACGTGGACGTGGGCGTCCTGCAGCAGGTCATGTCCCTCCTGGAGCAGGAGAAGGAAGCGCCCCCACAGGAGCCCGGCCTCTCGGACGAGGAGATCGCCATCATCCGGGCTCACCGGGCCCAGGCGCCTCCCCCGAACACCGAGGAGCTCGCTGACCGGCTGATGCGGGGCGAGGAGATCGGCGACGAGCTCTTCGAGGACGAAGAGCAGCCCCTCTCCACCCCCTTCCAGGGCTGACATGTACCTGGCCGACCCCAAGGAGAAGATGGTCTTCGCCGCCGCCGACTTCGGCGGACGGGCCCGTCTCGGCTTGTCCGGGGGCAAGCTCTTCTCGGTGGCGGCCAGCAGGCTCATCACGCTGGCGGAGGCCGGCTACAACCGGGTGAGTGTGCAGTGGCCGCGGGCCGGAGAGGTCGTGGACCTGGACGGCCCGTACGAGCCCCACCTGGTCTACGAGGAGGGCAAGCCGGTGGCGGTGAAGTACCTCCAGAACGGCAGCGGGGACCAGCGGCTCTGGCTCTGTGCGGGTCAGGGGTTTGCCGCGGTGTTCGCGGTGACGAGGACTCCCGATGTCTGACGCGAAGGTGATGGAGCGCCTCCTGATCGTCGAGCACAAGCTCGACGCCCTCATCGGCGCGGCGCGTGTCGGCGTCCCCCCGATGGCGTCCGGGCTGATGTGTCCGGCGTGCGAGAAGGAGATCTCCTTCTCCGCGGACTTCATGTCCAAGATGATCCTCCGTACCTGCGGCTGCGGGCACGGGCAACGAGCGCCGATGATTGGATTCGGCGACCTGAACAGTGGAGCAAGGAACGATGGCAGGACAGCTCAAGACGTACGGCTCGGACCCGAACGCAGCGATCTCGAGGAGGGTTGACCGAGGCCGGGCAAAGAAGCCGGCCTTCATCGGCCTGACGGTCGGCAAGGTGGTCGCCGTCAAGGTGCACGACCCCAAGGCCCGGGCGGACCGCACGCGCCTCGCGCTCGTCTTCAACGAGCACACCGAGTCGCCGCAGGTCCTCCTCTTCCCGGAGAACACGGCCTTCGAGAGCCTGCGGGACGACATCACCCGCGAGGTCGCCCTCAAGGTGCGCGAGTTCCCCGAGTTCCTGGCCCAGCAGCCGGTGGCCTCCCTCAGCGCGGAAGAAGTCGCCGAGACCGTGACCGCCGCCGGGGAGGCCGCGGAGCTGTGAGAGCCGATCAAGTCAGCCCACAAGGGAACTGGGTTTTCCTGCGCCTCGACGCGCGTCGGGAGCAGGTGGGGCTCATCCACCTGCCCGGCGAGACGACGGGCGTGGAGAAGGTGGGCCACAACACGGCGCACGTCGTGGCGGTGGGGCCTGGCCGGGACGAGGAGCGCGGGGACAAGGGCAAGGTCTACTGCTTCCGCCCCCGTCAGCACCTGTCCCCCGGCGACCGGATCCTCTTCCGGGACTTCCACCGGGAGTTCCACCCCATCAACGTGGAGGACGAGGGCACCTACTTCCTCCTCCACTTCAACGACATCGAGGCCGCCGTGGAGGAGGGTGTCCTCATCGGCGCGTGGTCGGGGATTCAGGATGCCGAGGCGGGTTGATGCCCGGCTCCGCGGGGAGCAAGATCCCTACCGGGCTCGGGGCCGCAAGGACCCGCACTCCTTCCGCCCCTTCGGGGAACCGCCGCAGGAAGGAGAAGAGGAGGGCGAGGTCTTCCTCGCCGAGGCCACTCGAGTGCTCATGGGGGAGATGGCGGCTCTCCTGACGAAGGGAAGACGATGAACGACTACCGCAACCTCGCGGCAGCTGTGAACGAGGCCGAGGGACGACTGAACGACAGGGACCTGCGCGGGAACACCGTGGAGCTGCCTCCTCTCCAGTACGAGCTCGCCAAGTCCGAGGGAGACATGCTCCTGGGCCTGCGGGTGAAGCGCGGAGAGGCCGCTCGGGTGGTGACGCACGAGCGGTTCGGTCCCCAGCACGAGTCGATCACCCTGCCGGAGCCCGCCGCACGATGACGATCTACCTACAGCGCGGCGACAAGGGCGCCCGTGGCGACGGCGCGAAGGGCGACTGGATCGTCTCCTGGCAGGCTTTCCTCGCCGGCGAAGGCCACTACGAGGGGGACTACAGCCCGCATTTCGGGCCCAAGACCCAAGCGGCCACCGAGTCGTTTCAGTCGGCTCACACCTTGATGATGGATGGGATCGTCGGGGACGGGGTCACCGCCACTGCGCGAGGGAGGGGCCTCAACCCTCCGTGGTCGCCGAACAAGAACGACACGACGATCGAGCAGCTCGACGATGAGGACGAGGGGTACATGGACCCCGACTGGCCTCAGCCGGCAGACCTGGACGGCGACGGCCGCGCGGACCTGGTCTACCTCAAGGAGGCCGAACGCCAGAAGCTCTGGGGCCCACTCAAGTTCAAGGTGGTGGACGGCAAGCCGAAGCTGACCAACGACTGGTACAGCAAGTACATCCGCCGCGTGTTCGTGCCGCAGCTCAAGGGCGTCGACTGCTACGGCAGTCCCAGCAGCGGGAACGTGCTCTTCCACAAGCTCGCGATCCCGCAGCTGCTCGGCGCCCTCCAGGAGTGCGAGGACGAGGGGCTCATCGGCGACATCGAGTCGTTCGGCGGGACCTACGTGATGCGCTTCATCCGCGGGTCGACGAAGACGCTCTCGAACCACGCGTTCGGAGTCGCCCCCGACTTCAACATGAAGGAGAACGGGCTCGGCAAGCAGCCGGCGCTCGTCGGCGAGAAGGGCACCCTGCGCCGCATCGTCAAGATCTTCGAGAGGTGGGGCTTCTTCTGGGGCGGCTGGTACCGCAACCGCAAGGACGGCATGCACTTCGAGTGCGTGAAGCTCATCCCGACGAACGAACTCTGCGACATGGTCGCGCAGCTCAGCACGGTCGACCACATCCTCCCCTGGCTGAAGGACGTGGCATGAAGTTCGACCCCGCCAACATCGAGCTGCCTGCTGGGCAGGTCGCTGCGCTCTGCGAGCCGATCAAGGACCCCTTCCGCCCGGGCGACCGGGTGCACCTCGAAGACCGCGACGGCGTCGACGACCAGGTGACCCTGCACCTGGACGACGTCATCGTCCTCAGGAACCCGGACGGCCGGCTCACCCTGTCGCGGCTCGGAGTCATCAACACCCTCCTCGACCACGCGGCGCCCGGCCTCCGCTTGGTTGCCCACGTACCGGGCCCCTACGATGATCCCTCCGAGGGGCCGTTCGGGCTCAGCCTCCAGGTGATTCCGTGACGGAGCCTGGGAAGTTCGAGTACCACCTCTGTGGAGATCGTACGATGGATTCCTACGGCATTGTCATGCGCCAATGGCTGTGTGCCTCCAAGGCAGGGCAGACATCGGGATGGCGCCTCGGCGCAGATGTCGAGGACATCCCCATCACCTTCTGCCCCTTTTGCGGGGTGGAGCTACCAGAGGAGCCGAGGCTGTGAGCAAGGTCAATCCCAGCTACGTCCCCCTCCTGCTCTGCATCGACCCGAACGAGGAGCCCTGGTCCGCCCGGGAGCTCCGTGTCCTTGCCGTCGGCATGAGCAAGTGGGAGTGGGCGGACCCCGTCCGCAAGAAGCGACTCCCCTCCCTGGTGGAGTTCACCGGCGACGAGCACAGCTGCGACGTCATCGTCCGCTGGGAAGACGACATGGGCATGACCGACGTGGAGGTCGATGACGACACCGCGGGCAAGGTGACCCGTTCCGTGCCCGTCCTCGGCTCCGTCGACACCGACCTCACCGGCCGCGAGAAGGTCATCATGCGGCTCTCCCGCAAGATCTTCACCGAGGTCGATGCCACGAACTGGAGCCGGGCCGCCCAGCACGAGATCGGCCACTGCCTCGGCCTTCGGCACAGCGACGGCGGCATCATGCAGGGCATCGGCCTGAGCCCGTCGTTCATCACCCAGCGCAACCGCGAGGCCGCGGCCGAGTTCCGCAACCAGGGTGTCGTCGGCGTGGACAGCCTCGAAGGGGATTGAAGTGATTCGGACGAATATCGAGGTCCAAGGCCACCGCTCGGACAAGGTCTGTCCCTCTGGGCAGCCCGGTCACCAGCTCACCATCGTGCGCCAAGCCCTCGTCTGCAGCGAGTGCGGTGTCGCCCCCATCACCCGGTACTACCTCGAGGTGGACCAGGGAGACTACGACCGGGTGATCAAGCGCCTGGAAGGTCCCGTGCCCGTCACCAACAACAACCCTCCCTGCGAGTTCACCTGATCATGCGCCTCTTCTCCTCCCCCTTCGAGACCGTCCTCGTCGCCGTCAAGCCCCGCAAGCAGGGCCCCGACGACGATCGCACCCTCGTCGTCGACCTCGTCGTGGACATCCTGGTGCCGGACCTCCAGATGGCCTACCAGATCGACGACTGCGCCGGCGACATCCTCTTCGGTCCCACCGCCCAGCTGGTGAAGACCGTGCAGGTGGCGACGCGGCGCGCGAAGTGCGGTTCGTACGACATCTCCGTCGGCTTCTCGCCCATCGCCGACGAGCAGGACGACGCCGTCGACCTCTTCTTCGCGCAGGCGCAGGCCAAGATCACGCACCTGAAGCCGGACCCCGAGGAGACCTCGATGGTCCGCGCGGTCCTGACGGTGTCGCCCGACGACCACCGCGCCGTGCAGCTGATGATGGAGAAGCTCGAAGACTCCATCTGGTGCGTTGCGACCGAGGCCATCATGGAGCAGGAGGACCGAGCAGCATGACCCCCACCAGAACCATCGCCGAGTGCCAGGACCTCGCCGAGCTGTGGCTCGGGGGCGAGAAGGACGCCGTGATCGAGCAGCTGGGCGGGGAGCCGTCGGAGCGGTTCATCGCCGACTACCGGCCGGGCGGCCCCTACGGCCTGCCCGTCCGAGAGAGCCTGAAGCTCGTGGACACCGTGAAGACGGCCGGCAAGGTCAAGACCAAGAAGGGCGCCTGATGCACTGCTTCTTCCTCAACCAGAAGGAGGCCAACGACCGCCAAGTCGCGCACCTCATCTCGGAGGGCACCTCGCAGGAGGCCGCGCAGCTCCAGGTCAAGGGGAGCCCTCCGGCCCCCATCCTCGAGGTGCAGTGGCAGTGGTTCCCCAACTTCATCGCCGTCGACCAGCCGATGCAGCGCCGCCTCTACGCGGCCTGGAACAAGCGCTGGGCCGGGCAGGAGGTGGTGGAGGGCGAGCTCGCCTGCGCCGCCGAGATGCACGAGTGGATCCTCAACTGGGTCACGACGCAGTACCCCTTCGTCAACGGCCTGCGCGACTACCTGAAGGGGATCGAGCAGGTCTCGCAGGCGGCCTGACGTGGCGGGGTATTGGGCAACTCGGCAGGAGAGCCGGTACTACCGCGCCGTCCTCCGGCTGGCCAAGAAGTACGCGGCGTCGGCGCAGAGCATGCTCGATGTCGGCACCGGGCCATGTCCCTACCCCGAGTGGTTCACCTGGATCCCTCGCAAGGTTCTCGTGGACAAGCGAGAGGGGCCTGCGGCACCCGGGACTGAGCGCATCTGCGCCGACTTCATGACGCTCGATATGGACGAGGCCTTCGACTTGGTCACCTGCCTGCAGGTGCTGGAGCACCTGCCTGACCCGGAGAAGATGGCGGCCCGGCTGCTGAAGCAAGGCAAAGCGGTGATCGTGTCGGTGCCGTACATGTGGCCCAAGGAGGCCTGCAGGTTCCATGTCCAGGACCCGGTCAGCGAGAAGAAGCTCCTCTCGTGGTTCGGGGTGCCGGCGACCGAGACCTTGAAGGTGACCGAGCCAGGCACCAACGTCACCCGGCTGATCGCGGTCTTCGTTCTGTGATCCGTCACCGCCAGCCCTCCTTCTCCGTGGGCTTGGCCGTGCGGGGTCGCGAGCCGGAGCGCCTGGCCAGGTGCCTGGCCAGCCTGCAGGCGCAGGAGAAGCGCCCGGTGCAGGTGGCTGTCGTGGAGATGCCTCTCGGAGGGGTTGTTCGGCACCGCCGGACCTGCCAGGAGTATGGGGCCAGGCACTTGGTCGTGGACCAGGTCGAGGGCCTCTTCCCTCTGGCCAGGTTGGCCAACATCGCGGCCAGGCAGCTCGTGGGCACGGCGACCCACTTCGTCAAGACCGACGTGGACGCCGTCTTCCTGCCCTCCGTGCTCCAGAGGCTGTCGTGGCGTCTGGAGGAAGGCCCCACCGACCTACTCAGCCTCCGCCCCCGCAGGCTCCCTGCGCACTACCTGTACCCTCGCCCGGGCCCAGTCAGGTGGGCCCGGGACGGCGTGATGGAGCCCGGGGACGAGAAGATGTGGGGCCTGTGCATGGTCCACGACTTCGACTCTTTCGGGGAGCTTCGCGGATTCGATGAGTCATTCGTGGGCTGGGGAGGAGAGGATCGGAACTACGTGCACCGCGCACAGCAGATCGGGAGGTGCACGGAGATGTTGGAGTGGGGCTCCCTGCTGCTGCACCAGTGGCATACTGTGGAGGAGGGCTCCAGGGTGAACGAGACCAAGCACAAGGAGTGGCGCAAGAGGAAGCAGCGCAATGGGCCGGGGTGGGGTCGATGATTCCCCCCACCAGAAAGGGCCGTCCGGGGGACCGGGCGCAGCCTCCGAAGCTGCCAGTGAAGATGCCGAAGGACCCGAAGTTCCGGCTGAGCGCGGTCATCCCTCTGCGGGACCGCCCGGCTAAGCACCTCGATGCGGCCTTGGGGTTCCTGGCAGCGCAGCGCCTGCCCATGGAAGAGGTCATCGTGGTGGACCAAGCCAGCCGGGCCAAGTTCCGGCAACGGTACGCGAAGGTCTGCGCCCGGCGAGGAAGTCGGAACTTCCCGGTGCGGCATGTGCTGCGCTCGGGCCCACCCAAGTGGAACAAGCCGATGGCGGCGAACTTCGGCATCCGCTCCACGTCGGAGAAGGCGACTCATGTCCTCAGCATGGACTGCGACATGCTGTTTGCTCCCCACGCGGCGGAGACCTTCCGCAGCCTGTCTCTGGGGAGCGAAACGGATCTTCTCGTGATCGGGCACCGGCACGACCTGGTGGACCCGGACCGAGTGCTGAAGCAAGCAGCACCCTGGAGCACCCTGGAACGCGCATCGAGGCTCACGGACCGCGTGGCGCACCCGTGGCACTTCGCGTCGAGGGAGTGGTTCTTCAAGATCCGCGGGTACGATGAGCGGATGTGGGGCAGGGGCGCCATGGATACGGACCTCTCCGCTCGAGCGGAGAGAGACAACGATGTCACTGTGGTGAGGCTCCGGGAGCAGCAGATCCTGGCGGTACATTACAGCCACGGCAGGCCGCCGTGGGAGCAAACACGCAAGAAGCCCGAGACGATCCTGAACCGCCGCCTGAGGAACACCGACGAGTCGATCGTGCGCAACGACGAGACGTGGGGGACGACGTGAGCTGCAACTGCAGGAAGAAGCGCGAGCGGAAGAAAGCGCCGAAGAGTGCCCGCAAGAGCACGACTCGTGTAGTGTACACACAGCGTGGCGTACATCGCAGAAGTCGGGGCGCCAACGAGCAGGTCGACCAGAAGGTGAGGCGGATCGGTGAGCAGTAAGGATGCACGGATGCAGATCCGCCTTCCTGAGGATCTGAAGCAGTTCGCCATCGAAGAGGCCGCCGAGGACGCCCAGGCAGGGGGCAACGTCTCGAAGCTGCTGAGAGGCATGCTCGAGGCCCGGCGGGAAGAGAAGCGGGCGAGGACGCTCGAAGGGATCAAGACGCATGAGTTCTGAGCAAGTCGAGCGCGCTCACCGCCTGCAGCGGACGGATCCCGCCGGCATGGCCCGGCAGCTGCGCGAGCAGCTGGAGCAGGGCGGGGTGTCGGCCGCGGTCCTCAACATCGAGGAGCGGGTTCTCCTGGTGGTCCGCTCCGCTCAGGCGCAGCAGCAGATCGACCTCCGTGAGGAGGAGCAGATCGTCGCGGCGTCCCTGGACCCCCTGGATCGCGCCCAGGAGAACCTCACGGAGTTGAACGTCCGCGGCCTCTCGCTGCGCGGCGCTCTCTTCGAGGCCGCCGACGCTGCCGCTCAGGAGGGCGGGACGGTGGTGGCCTGGGTCTGCGGCGATCCCGCCGCAGTGGCCGAGCGCCTGGGCCGCAGAGCCCCGCGCATGCAGAACCAGCACCTGTTCCTCTTGCAGGCCCCCTTGCGGCACTCCTCGCGCCTCGACACGGCCGACCTCGTGGCGTGCGTCGGTCCGTCGCTCGATGACCCCAGCGAAGTGCTGGGTGGCATCCTCATCCACCTGGAGGACACGGCCTCCGAGGGAGCTCGACGTGAAGATTCTCCAGGTCCTGATCGAGAGCTCTCTGGTTCCCCAGCAGGCGGTCGGCCTCCTCGTGAAGCAGGGACTGCTGGATCAGGCGGAGGCCGACCGCTTTGGGCGGGCCCCGCTCCCAGTTGACAACGAGGGGCTCCGCGAGCTCGCAGAACGAGTAGAGGAGGCTCTCGCGGATGCCCCCGAGGCAGAGACGTTCGACGACATCACTCGCGGGGCGGATGTCCTGGTCCGCGGCCAGTTCGATGCCCACGAGTCCCTGGCCGGCAAGGTGTGCGGCCAGGTCCTCTACCTCCGGCTCCCGCCGGACGTGGACGAGGACAGCCTGTTCCTCCTGCTCCCGGAAGAGATCGAGATCGTGGCGTGGGGAGGCAGCACGGTCGGCGTGCAGTACCGCTCCCCCGAGGTGGTGCAACACCGCGGCCAGCGCTGGCTGCGAGCGGAGCTGTAGGTGATGTCCTTCGCGAAGAGGCTGGAGAAGGCCCTCCTGAACACCGGGACGGTGTCGTCCATCTGGAGCTGCGTAGGCACCCAGGACGAGGCGACGGCGCTGTGCCGTGCCAACGGAGCAACCCGACAGGAGAAGGAGCGGACCATGGAGGCCCTGGCCCGCCTCGTCGCGCCGGCCGGCGTCTTCGTCGCCAAGCAGTTCATCTGCAAGGAGGGCGCCTTCGGGTACACCTGGAACGTGTCCGTCTTCGACGAGGAGCACCTCCGCATCCTGGAGGAGGTGCACCTGGCCCCTCCTACGCCCCCGCCTGCCCGGAAGGAGCCGACGGAGGATGACGGCTGGCGGGTAGGCCAGAACGAGGAGGGGGAGGACTACTACTTCCGGGACTTTGCACTGCCTCATGCACCCGGCGGAGATCGAAACGCTCCGTCCGATGGTAGAGGTGATGGCCTGCACCCGGCCCCGTTGGGCCACGGGCGTGGAGCATCGAGAACGAAGAGGAACAGCAGGCGACGATGACGAACGATCTGAAGCGGCGGGAGGAGTACTCCCCCGGCACCATCAAGAAGCACCACGACCTGCACCAGAGCCGTGAGGGTGCGCAGCACCCGGACGCGAAGCTGGCCCAGGGCGAGGTGGACCCGGGCCTCGTGGAGGACTTGAAGCAGTTCGTGGTCGAGACCGCGCTCGAGCGCGAGAAGAAGGCCCGCTACAAGATCGAGGTCACCTTCAGCTCCGGCCGCACCCCGAACGGCTTCCCGAACGGCAACGCCGCAGTCATCTGCATCTACTCCAGCGGATCACGGCTGCACGGAGGCGGGGACGAGCTCGCTCTGTGGTGCGAGCAGCGGGATCCCGGGGCAGGGAAGCTGGCCCAGTTCGACCCCTCCAAGCTGAAGCCGGTCCGCAGGAACGAGCGGCTCGGGTGCGGGAAGGTCATCCACCCCGACTCCGTCATCACCAAGAACGTGCCGAGCGGCAAGGGAGGCATGGTCAGCAAGCGGATCGCCATCTGCCCCCACTGCCAGCGATCCTGGGACGTGCGGTACCTCACCGAGGAGATCTACGGTCGGTGGACCACGCCTCGGCTGGCCATGCTGCTGTCGAAGCTGTGGCGCCGTGCGGGAGCCAACGCGGACATCTACGTGAAGTACCATCACACGGACATCAGGTACCAGATGATGGAGAAGGAGCACGGCACCGCTACGGCCAGGAGGCTGCGCGGGGCAGTGATCTACCCGTTGCAGCGCATCCTGGCCGACACCGCCACTGGAGCAGCTCTGGAGGCGCGTTTCCGCGCGCTTCTCTCGAGCTAAGAAGTGGGGCAAAAGCAGGTGCGCGGTCTCTTCATGTTCAGAGGGAACACTCACCAGACCGCGCGGCCAAGGCCGGGGACCTGCCCCCTGCGGGGGGTCGGCGCCAACCAACCCGCGCGCCTTGACCGCCACCCTTATACCCCGGATCAGCGGAGTTTGCCATGAAGGCCGCAGAGCTTGTAGAGCAGGTGAAGGGACTGGACGGCCGCATTGCCGTGTGGTCCCATCTCCTCGAGATCGCAGAAGCGTCGCTTCACCAGGAGGGGCGTGATCTCCCCGCCCAGGTGCGCGACGTCCCCAAGGAGAGCATCACCGAGGTCACGCAGGAGTTGGAGGCGCAGATCGCCGAACTGAAGACTGCGCGCGACGACCTCCTGGACATGGACGTGAGCTGATGGCCAAGGAACCGAAGACGAAGAAGGACCTGATCGCGAGGCTGAAGAAGGAGCTGCACACGTACATCGAGCAGCGGCTCGATGCCTTCCGCAACGCGGTCAACGAGGCCACCGAGGTCAACATGCAGCGCGTGGGTGGGTGGCTCAACCACACCTCCTACGCCCTCGACTTCCAGGTCGACCGTGTCTCGGCGCTGATCGAGCTGACCACGACCAAGCTCGGCATCGCACCGGAGGAGTTCGAGGCCGAGGTCAAGCGGCAGCGCGAGCTGCGCCTGGCACGGGTCGAGGAGGTCCGGCAGCAGCAGAAGGCGGCGCAGGAGGCGGCCAAGGAGGCCGCGGAAGCTCCGCCCGAGGAGGAGGCCGAGCGGCCTCCGACCGAAGAGGAGGTCCTCCTGGCTGCCTCTTCGGAGAAGTTCACGACCGGCCCCGAGGGGGATCATCCTCCCGAGGCGCAGATCTTCGGAGGCTGAGATGGCGAAGCAGAAGACCCAGGTGCGCGGCGTCGAGGTGAAGACCCAGGTGCGCCAAGCCCCCAAGAAGGGGCTCAACAACCTCCGCTGTGGCTGCGGCGGGGTGCTGCAGCGTGACGGCAAGGGCGCGATGAGGTGCACCAAGTGCCGCACCTCCAAGGTGGAGACCCCTCTGTAGACTGCGGCGGTGTCGAATCGCCCCCGCCCTGCCCTCGTGTCGTTGATGTGGGTGGCTGCCGCGGTGGGGATGGCGATCGGGGTGCTCCTCCCGACATGCTGAGCTAAGAGGAGGGGCGCCGCGGCGCCCCTCCCGTCACCGGCGTTTCCTTCGTCGTCGGCGGGGTTTCTCCTCGGGCGTGACGCCCTTCTCCAGGACCAGCAGCCTCAACAGGCGCTGGCAGTCCTTCACGCCGAAGCGCGCGATGTGTGCGTCCTCCTTGGTCAGTCCCATGGCGTCCTGCATCCAGCGGTACGCAGCCCCGCGGCTGTAGTCCCCCGTCTTCCAGAGCTGATCGAAGGCGGAGTGCGCCTTGTTCCTCCAGTGCTTGTCGGCCTGCTGGATGGGAATCCCCAGCGGGACGCCGTCGGGGTGAGCTCCGATGCCACCGAGGCAGTCGAAGCGCCCGTAGTGCTCGCAGCGGTAGTGGAGCCCGTACATGGATTTGCGCAGCTTGAGCTGCCCCGAGCACTCGGGCTCGGGGCAGCTCAGAGGGTGCTCCCAGTACGGGACGCCGTCGATCTCAACCAGCACGTCGGGCCTCGGAGACCCTCTTGATCGTCTCGAACTCCTCTCGGGACACCAGCTGCCGCTCCGCCACGGTCAGGTGGGAGTACTCCCACTTGATGTCCTTGAAGTAGTAGTGGCTGAGCTTCAGCAGCGCGATCAGCGCGGCCTTCTCGTCGTCGGTCATGGCAGTCCTTGGAGCTTCGAGTTGACGCACTCCTCCACTTCCTTGTCGTCGCGGAAGGCGACGATGCGGGGGTGGATCATGGCGTTGGTCTTGCCCCCCTCGGAGACGTAGAAGCGCGTGGAGTACTCCACGCGCACGACCAGGGGGTAGAGGTCAGGGTCGGCCAGGTTGGCTTTGTTCTCCTTCGTCAGGCCGCCTCCGCAGTCGCAGAGGTAGATCAGGTCGCCATCGTCGGTGAGCTGGTGCAGCGCCACGCTGCCCACCTGCCCCTGGTACTTCCCCGTGCCCCAGGTGCCGAGGCCCTGGTCCGGCTCCCAGTAGGCGATGCAGTCGTCCTCGTAGACCGGCTTGAGCTTCCCAGTGAACTTGCCCGGCCGGTCCGGCTTGCCGCGGAAGTTGTAGGCCCGATCGCCGAAGACGCCCTTGGGGTCGACGACCACCCAGCCCTCCCAGCCGTTGTACTGCGCGAGGGCTCGGGCGATCTGGTCGAGGTGGACCACCACCTCCTCCTTGCCCCCGCCCTCCATGAGGACGGCCGTCGGGAAGAGGGACCGTCGCTTGGAGTAGCGGAGCTCGCGCCCCTCCTGACCGGCGGCCCAGATCACCGCGCGGATGCCCTCCTCCCAGACCTGCTTGGGGGTGAGGGTCTGCAGAGGGAGCAGCCACTGCGCGTCCTTGGTGAGCTCCTCGATGGTCCCCATGCGCTCCGAGAAGGTGCGCGTGGTCCCCACCATCTCCCCGTCCCACGCCCCGATGTCCCAGACGTACATCGAGAGCCAGGGGTTGCCTCCGGACTGCTGGAGCTGGAGCGCCTTGTTGGTGTAGGACTTGGTGACCTGCTGGACGAAGGCGAAGTCGTCCTTGCCTCCTCGGTCGGCGACGAGCTCCCCCAGCAGGATGGAGTTCGGAGGGATGACGCCCTCCCGCAGCATCACGAGGACCTCCTCGTAGAGCATGGGGAAGCGCTCGGCCCAGAGGCGGTAGCTCTCCCCCTCCGCCTCTCGGTCATGGGTGGGCCGCATCCGACGGCTGTAGATCTCCACGTCGTCGTCGGTGGTGCGGATGACGTGCATCATCCCCTCGCGCTTCCGCCCGAAGAGCACGCCCTTGCCCAGCAGCACCTTCTTGAGGAGCGTGGCGGACAGCGTGTTGTCCGGCTTGTAGAAGCAGAGGGAGAGCGGCAACTGCTCGTCGGGGAGCAGGGCGATGGGGGCCGCGTCCTCGCCGTCCTCGAGGTACCCCTTGTACACCTGCAGCATGATCTTTCGGGCGGCCCGGTCCAGGGCGTAGTCCTCGGCGTCGATCTCGTTGGACTTGCCCACGTTGATGGCGCTGTAGGTGTGGGAGGTCTCCTGCATGGCGCCCCCGAGGACGCCGTGGGTGGTGGTTTCGGTCGCGCCGTCGACGCGGATGGTCCAGGCCAGCGTGTGCTTGCGGCCCTTCTGTCGGAACTCGCGGGTCTCACCCGTCCAGGCCATCGTCTGCTCCTTCGCTCAGCTTCAGCTGCTTCTGGTTCTCGCACCAGGCGTGGTAGCCCAGGCGGGTGTCGCCGTTGGCGACTTCGTACTGCCAGTCCTTCGAGGGGTTGGTCGGGTCCTCCTCCCAGTGGCCGGGCGTCTCGGCCTTCAGGCTGTCCTCCTGGTCGCGGATCCAGCTCTGGGTGCCTCCCCAGCGGATGTCGTCGCGCAGGATGAAGCAGGCCCAGCCCCCGTGCTCCCCCTGGCGGAGCTTGTCGCAGGTGAAGGCGCCCTCGACCCAGAGGTAGGGGTACTCCTCCTCGTCCAGGCCCGTGAGGATGTGCTGAAGGAGGGTCGCCCCGTCCTCCGAGAGGCCGTATTCGCAGAAGAGGTAGAACTTGCCGCCCTGGGGCTCGAAGTCCAGTCGCCCGTCGCGGTACTCGTAGGTGAGGCCCAGGGCAATGGCCTTGCGGTCGAGAGCGAGCTGTTCGGTGTTCTCGGGGTCGAGGACCGTGCCGTCGTCGAAGTCGATCGCGGCGTCGTCGGGGTCCCAGCGAAGGAGGTCCTGTTGGGCCTCGGTCAAGGGGAGGAGAGGGGAAACGGTCCCCTGGGAGTGGTTGTTGGCCATGTCTGCTTGATCCTAAGTTTTCACGCGCAAGGGAGCCCCACCAGCTTGTGCTGGTGGGGCTCCCGGGTTGTCTGCGGACGAGCTCTACGCCTGGGCGTCGACCCCGTTGCTGGGCGCCTGGAGCGCTCCCAGCACCTTCTGACCGATCGCGGTGCCGCCGAGGACCGTGGCGATCGTGCCGCCGAAGTCCCCGCCGTCCAGCGCCGTCTGGACCTTGAGGGCCTCCGCGAGCTGGATGACCGTCTGCTTGTCGCCCAGGGCCATGATGGCCTGGGAGACGTCACCGCTGACGGCCTTCGCCTTGTCGGTGAACGCGGCCGTCTGCGCCTGGATGAGGGCCAGCTCGATGACCTGCTTCGCCTGGGAGAAGGCGATCTCCTGGTCCTGCCCGGCCTTGCGCCGGGCGATGGCCGCCGTGTTCCGCTCGCCGTCGATCGCGTCGGAGGCCTTCTGCAGCTCGAGCTGCTGCTCGTGCTCGGCCTTGGTGGCCAGCTGCCGCGCCTCCGTCTCGGTCTTGAGCCGCGCGATGGCTTCCAGCTCGAGCTTGGCGTTCAGCGCCGCGGTCGCATCCTTCACCTCCATGCCCTGACGCTTGAGGTCCTCACGCTCGGTGGTCGCCTTCAGCTGACGACGCGCCTGCTCCAGGCTCAGGTTGAGGGTGATGGCCTCGACGGCCGCGTTGGTCAGCTGCTCGCCGATCTGGCGGTGGAGGATCTGGATGTCCAGCACCTCCACGTCCTTCACGTGCAGCCCGTTCTCCTCGAAGCTCAGCCCCGCACGGGACGCGGCCTCGGTCTTCTTGCCCTCCTTCTTCTCGCCCAGGATGGTGTCGCGGACGAACGCCTCGCCGTTCTTGAAGAACGACTCGATGCTCTCCTTGCGCACCGCCGCCCGCAGCATGCTGCGCGCCCGGTCCGTGAGCATCTTCACGTAGTTGTCCACGGTGAACCACTTGCTGTCGTCGCCGGTGAAGTCGCACCGGAAGGACAGCTTGAGGTTCACCTTGACGTGGTCCGACGTCTCGACGGTGACCACGTCCGACACCTGGTTGTTGGCGACGCGCAGGTACACGTCGGTGATCAGGCGATCCGTCGTCTTCGGCTTGCCCGTGGACAGGCTGAAGTACTCCAGGTCCTCGTCGTACGCCAGCAGCACCGGGGCCGGGCCCGTCACCACTCGGCGGTTCCCCTGCTTGTCCACGATCTGGACCGCGTAGCCCGTGTGGATGTTGAGGAGCGGGGCGCCGTTGAAGCGGCCCGAGAGGGTCACCATCCGCGGCTCGGTGAAGTTGGACTTGCGGGTGAACTCGTCGCCCACCGCGGAGCCCGTGCCGTAGGAGACCGAGGACCGCGCGGCGACGGCGCCGTCGATGTTCTCGGTGCCCCCGCCAGCCCGACGGATCTTCTTGTTCCGGCGCACCTGGCCCTCGGACACGGTGCCCGCCCGGGTGGACGGCGTGCCGCGCATGGCCCGGCGGAGGGCGTCGTTGTACTCCATCACCTCCTGGTTGTTGGGGTACCAGTGGCCACACTGGCGGGGGGACAGGATGCGACGGACGATCACCTCCTCGACGGGGTTGGGGAGCAGCATCGCCGGCCCCTTGACCATGCGGATGACGCCCGTGGTGCGGTTCATGACGTACCGCGCGTCGCCCGCGGGGATGGCCACCGCGTAGGACTTGGCCTCGCCGTCGTACTTCACGAACGAGACGTGCTCGGTCGGGAAGAAGATGGTGGTGTCCTTGCCCGTGATGAAGACCTCCTGGCCCTCCTCGAACTCGCGCCCCTTCTTGCCGTAGACCCCGTTGGTGTCCTTGAACCCCGCGATGAAGCGGAGGTGGACGCCCTGGATCGGCGACAGCTCGATGGGGCTGAAGATGCGAATCGGGTTGCCCGCCTCGTCGATCTCCTCGGAGTGGAACCGCTGCGTCGGCGCGGGGAACACCACCGCCGGGCCGCGGACGAACGACTTGTCGCCGCTCTCGTCGACCAGGATGCAGTACTCGAGCCGCTCCAGCGTCACCGCGTCGCGGACGTACGTCTTGTGCCGGTCCGGGACCACCTCCACGCCCGTGGGCGGGATGTAGTAGGACACGTCCGTGCCCTTGACCAGGTACAGCTTGCCCTCGGCCAGGTCGGCCGGGATGCCGCTGTCCGCCGAGGCGATCTCCGTCGAGGCGGTCTCCTCGCCCTGGTTCTCCGGGTTGGGGGCGGCCGGCTTCATGACCGCCGAGCCCCAGTTCTCCCGCGCGTCGTCCGCGTCGTAGACGCGGATCAGCAGGTACTGGTTGCTCCGGAGCTGGTGCCCCGGGATCAGCTCGACGTGCTGGTGCGGCCAGGGGACGAAGTTCGCCGGGCCGTTGATGACGACGCGGCGGCCCATGTCCAGCTCGGCGCTGGGGCGGCTGCCCTTGATCGGGAACGGGGCGTCGTCGGACGCCGGGTTCTCGAGGATGGCGTACTGGCCCTTCTCCACCAGGATGGCGTTGTGGACGGCGTCGTACATCTGGTCGACGGCCAGGATGGCGCGCTGGCGGTGGTCGTAGTTGACGGCCTGCTCGGCACCGCTGATCTTGACGACGGTGGGCCCCACGTGCACGTGGACGACTCCGGTCGTCGACGTGTCCTGCACGAAGGCGTACTGCCCCACGGGCAGCACGAGGTCACTGTTGTTTCGGCGAGGATCCATTCTCTATCTCCAGGTGCACACGGGGAACGGCCCGTATACTGCTCAAGTTGTGATGGCCACCGTCTGGCCGGGAGTCTTGAATGAAGTTGCAGATGTCCGTGATCGATGGGGAGGTGCCTGCGTCTCCGGAGGAGATGAAGGCTCTCGTGGACGAGGAGCTCGCCCGCTTCGATCGGTGGTGGGCGGCACAACCGGGCCACGAGGACCCGATGCACCCGCTGGAGCGGATGCTGGTGGCCACCTACATCGTGCAGAAGCTCAGGGGAGAGATCCCCTAATGAACGCTCGAGACCTCTACCCTATGGTCGCACGGGGCGCCGGCGGTGGAGGTATGCACCGTTCTCTGCAGTACGGGGCTTATCCCCGGCATCCCGTGGGTCTTTCGCGGTAGGAGTCGTTCGTGGTCTGGACATCCTCACAGACGTCGGCCCTGACGGCGCAGTCCCAGCAGGGCTTCATGCAGCAGGCCCAGATGTCGCAGCAGATCGGCGTCTCCGTCGGCACGGCGCCGGCCTACATGCACGGGTACCAGAACCCGACTCCGCGCTTCGCACAGAACATGGCCGCCACTGGAGGCATGGGGATCCCTCTGGCGTCGGGCATGGCTCACGGGGCGCTCGCCTACGCGGCCCCCACGGTCTTCAACCCGATGTCGGCCGGCATGGCGGGGTACGGCGCAGCCGGTGCAGCCGGCATGGGGACGGTCGGCGCGGTGGGCATGGGGCTCGGGGCCGCGGCGCTACCCATGGCCGGGATCGCCGCAGGGGCTCGGATGGGGCAGGAGGCCTTCGCCGGCTTCCGGCACGGAGCCTCGTTCCGCCAGCAGGCGTCGGCGAACATGAACTTCGTCAACACGTCCAGCATGACCGGGCGCGGGATGGCCACCAAGCAGGTCACCGAGATGGCCA
>Ga0098052_1000028_pt1 | contig 83443 bp, 154 predicted proteins | sample 15_taG_FD_81591 | JGI IMG/M metagenome (GOLD analysis project Ga0098052, IMG submission 81591) | Marine viral communities from the Subarctic Pacific Ocean - 15_ETSP_OMZ_AT15312 metaG | ecosystem: Environmental > Aquatic > Marine > Oceanic | place: Pacific Ocean | collected 2015-01-18
AGAACCAGAGAAATTAGAAGAACCAGAGAAATTAGAAGAACCAGAGAAATTAGAAGAACCAGAGAAATTAGAGAAAGAATGTTGTGTTCCATGCGCACCTCAATTCGCAGAACAGCTACCAAAAGAGTTCACTTTTCAACCCAAAAGCTGCTCAGCTCCTTTTAATATACTTATAGTTGATGACAGTAGAAGCGATATTTTTCTGTTTAAACGAGCTATGCAAGGGGTGATTGAAAGACTAAAATCAAAATTTTTGATTAATGTTACTTCAGTTTCGGGAGGTAAGGCTTTATTTTCTCTTCTTAGAAATCTAGTTGATAATAAAAAGGAGCATTTACTCCCTGATATCATTTATCTAGATCTTAATATGCCTGTAATTAATGGCATGGAGTGTCTTAAGGTTTTAAAATCTATGGAAGGCTTTTCGTTAATACCTGTAATTATATTGACTACTTCAATAAGTCAAGACGACATTAATGCTGCTTGGTCGTTGGGATGTCAATCTTATCTGTCTAAACCTCTAGATTTAGATGGCTTTGACGAATTTTCAATATGGCAATTAAATTACTGGACTCAAGCAGTAACTCTCTCTACAAGACACCCGCTCCCAAGATAAATCCGTATTGACAACTAAATAAAAATCTAGTACTCTATAGAAAGGAGACTAATGAACTACGATTTTTACAACACCGTACAAACCAGTACACGAAAGTTTGTTGAACTAGAAACGGGGGAACTCTTCACGTTAACTAGATTCAATGATATGTATGACCTTTCCGGCCAGTATTTCTTTGACTTGTATTCTAAAGAAGGACCTAGCACAATGAAGGTCTTGAGTTATCCCTTTCCAAAACCGACTTATAAAGCTGGTGAGATGATTAACAAAATTCATCATACCCACGAAGTCTTTCCAATTAAACTTTTACTGATTAAACATAAGCTGTATGTTTATACATATAAATTAGAAAATAATACTTACGGTTCGTGTTTTAATAAAACAGATATACCTAGTAATGCTGTGGAATCCAGTTGCAAAATCTTTGAATTTTCGGGTCCTATTCAAGATGGGTCAAGATCTTTTGAGCAATTGACTGAGTTACAAAAATTTATTGACCTAATTAAGGAGAATAATGAAAAAAATACCCTTACTATTCTTGAGAAATCCTGACAATTTGAGAGAGATATTTGATGTTCCTAATTCGTTGTGTCAATGGGTTTTTGATGGGGAAGGAGTAGCGACCAGAAAGTATGATGGAACTTCTTGCATGGTCAGAAATAATAAGTTATATAAACGCAGGGAAGTTAAGCCAGGAAGAGAAATCCCCGAAGACTTTATTCTAGAAGAATTTGATTCGGTAACGAAAAAATCTTTTGGTTGGGTTAGTGTCTGTGAAGATGATCCCCAAGATAAATATCATGTTACAGCGTTTCGAAATCTTCATGAGACCGGCATGGATTCAGACGGGACTTACGAATTACTCGGACCAAAGATTCAAGGAAATCCAGAAAATATAAGGGTTGTTCATATTTTACTAAAACATTCCGAGGCTTTTATTTACGACGACGCTCCTAGAACCTATTCTGGACTAGAAGAGTGGTTTAAAAATAAAAATATAGAGGGTTTGGTGTTCCACCATTCCGACGGTAGAATGGCCAAAATTAGACTTAAAGACTTTAACTTATCAAGAAAGGGCACTAATGAATAAAACCCCAGTTACTAAAGGCGAAGGATGGCAAACCGCTAGACTAAGGAAATCTCTTAGCGCTCCTATGAGAGCTATCCAAGAGTATGTTAATGATTTGGGATTGAGGTCTTATGTGACCTTGGACTACGGATGTGGCCGAGGCAGCGATGCTGATTTACTCAATATGGATAAGTTTGATCCTAATTGGTTTGGACCTAATATCATTACCAGAGAAAACAGGGATGCTTCTAAGGGATATGACATTATCACTAACATCTATGTCTTAAATGTTATAAAAGACCCGGAATCCCGGTTAGAGGTCCTCAAAAACATACAAAACTTGTTGAGTTCTGATGGCATAGCGTTTATTGCGGTACGAGACGACATTCCTGTAAACACAGATACTCAATTTATAGTTGAACCTGATCTGGATCTCATGGTTAAAGTATCCCGGAGATACAGGATTTATAGATTGGATAAAACATGCGAACTCTAATATTATTTGTATTAATCTTTTTTCAAGGGGATTGTGGAGAAATTGTAAACGGATTTACTCCGTTAGTTCTGCATCCCCCGACTGTCAAACTAAGTAAGTCGGTTTACCCTAGGCAGCACGTTGGAACTACCAGAGATCCTTTTCTGTGTTTACCAGATTACAGATACGTAGAAAGAACAGGACCTGGATACAGATCTAAGTCTTGGAAACCAGTTTATTTTACTAAGCAGCAATACACTATGTATATAAAGCAGCAAACCACGGTGTGTTGGTTACCTGTGATGACAAGGAGAACTGAATGAAACACTTAAACATCCCTCATTCGGATCTATTCAAGCCGGTGTTTTACAGAACACCCGAGGACATTTTTTCGGAAGCGAAACACCTGCCGATAAAACTGTGAGGCTTGTTATTAATAAAGCTAGTATTTCTAGTAATAGTGTTTTCAGTCACGTCTCTCCAGGAGATCAAGTTATAGAAATAGAGATGACTGAGGACCAGTGGAAGAATTTGTTCTTTTTCCAAATCAAAGAATTACTCCGTGTACTATTAAGTGGACAGAAAAAGACGGAAGAATAGAGGACCCTCCGGAATCAGTCTTCAAATTGACAGAGTGTATCCGAGGATTGAAAAAAGCGTTGCGAGTATCCGAAAAAACAGGGGACATCGCTAAAAGCATTTTAAACGAGGAGGCCAAGGGCTTATCTGCTAAAAAGCGGGACAGTATTAAAAGAAAGCTTGGGCCTGTCGAATCATCTTTGACTAATAACGGAACTTTTTTTACTCAAGAAGTTATTAAAACTATTCTTTATCTTGTGGATAATACCGATCAAGAAACCCTGAAAACTTTTTTGGGAAAAGTACTTGACCAGAGTTCCTGAGTATGTTACACTTTAGATGTGCCTGAGATAAAGAGTTCATCCGGATTCTGATGTGTCTCAGGGATAAGGTAGGGAGGTTCCCTACCCACGAGTCGTCGTGACGGACGCTGTTCAGGTGAGATTCCTGGATGTATTGACCGAGACTTCAAAAGCTTGGTTAGTATAGTCTAAGTCGGTTCTTGTGACCGATTGATGAGAGAGGTTCGAATCCTCTACGGCTCTTTTTTGGTGCATGTCACCTGAAAATACCGAAAGTTCTTCGGGAATTAACGCTTGTGGAGATGTTCCGTTGGGAACGTCAGTGAAGCAAGAATCTAATAATAGATTTGAATTGAATAGTGCTTAGCACTAAAGATTTAGATTTATGTAAATTTAGAAGAACGGTTTTTAAGTTACCATGTCCGCAGAAAACTTAGATACTGTCTCCCGATTTATAGGCGACAAACTTGGCGGTCTAGTCAAATTGAAATCGGGAAGCATATGAGGATGGTATGGCTACGGGATTCTTTTCTGTTATCGTACCTTGGTTTGTCAAAACTGATGATATCAGGTTATCGTTTATTTTGGTTAAACTCCTTGAAGTTCGATCCTTCACGTCCTCTTATTCCCTTAGGGGAATTATGTTTGCATAAACAAAAAAGACTCTCTTGCCTATCTCAAGAGAGTCTTTTTTCTGTAAAGGAGATTATGAAGAATATCTTTCCTGTAATATTAATTCTAAGCACAATTATAGCTGGCAGTTTTGTAGGAGAAATTGAAGTAGATATTAACACTAAACCAATTGACAACCACAGTTTAAATGTAGTAGATTAATAAATGTAAAACCAGGAACGGAACTTCCGGGTTTTGCGGTTTTGGGAATACGAGCGGGGGAGGGGTCCCCCGCTTTTTTTATTTGCATTAAACGAAATGGTATGGTAGTATTAGATGAGTCGAAATAAAGTTGGTTTCTAATCTGGGAGCGGATTTTATAAGACTCAAAACTTTGCTAGCAAGACTTACAAAAACCTTGTTAGTAATTTTAGGGTTTTTGGTAGTAATATGTCAAAAACACCAGATCGAAAGAGCCGGAATTTCCGGCTCTTTTTTATTGACCAAAAACTTTAGTTACCTTATAATAGAATAAAGGAGTATTTAAAAGAGCAGGTAGCCCAAAAGCCATAGGTAAAACCGGATTCAAATCTTTAACTTATGAAGCAGAGTTGCCTAACTATGGATCAGACTGTTTTGATGAAGTAATAGTAGACAGACTTCCTAGGTTTGATTTGAGCAAGACTTTTGAAGCAGCAGCATTCTGTAAACAACTACAAGAAGCTGAAATTAAGGTTTTAAGACTAGCTTACAAGACTTTTCCTGGTCAAACTGTTTTACCTGAGACAATGAAATTTACTGTTAGTAACGAGGGGTATTATGATGAATTTGAAAACCTTGTGGTAACATTTTCTTTCGAGGTAAAAGAAACTTTAGAAGAAAAAGAAAAAAGAGAGCAAACCGCAGTCAAACGAAAGTTATCAGCAGAAAAAACAGCTAAAACTCGAAAAGACAAGAAAAGGGAAAAACTATTACAAGAACTTAAGGATGATCCTGAATTACTCAACCAAATAAAAAAGAGTCTTGACACTAAAATAAGTAAGTAGTATAATAAAATAAAGGAGAGTTATGAAAGTACTAATTTTTTTGTTACTAAACACTTTAGCATTTTCTCAGGGGATTAATCCTGAGAATTATTATCCTCAAACTTATATGCCAATGCCTGTAATGCCGATGTACCAAGCTCAGCCTCAAGCTCCTGTTATAATTAATATTATTAACGGGCAAGCTCAACCTACACAACAAGCGCAGCAAAACCTCAGGAGACGTGGTAAGAATTTAGGAGTAAGACTCAGAAACATGGGAGCTGTTTACACAGGGTACTCAGGATATAAACATTACAAGAGAACCGGGGATATCAAGAGCTTTTTGAAAAGCGGTAAAGCTAAAATTGGCGTGGGAACTATGTTGTTCTCCAAGCCTCTCAGTAAAATTCCAGGGCTCAAGCATTTGTTAAAGCTAAGATAATGTTAAGCACTGCTTTCATGTTTATGATTTCGTGCTTTCTTTGTGTGGGCTACCTGATTCTCAAAAAAAGCATAAACACTCATTTGCTTAATGAGTATTGTAAGCAAGAAATAGATTTTAATGTTTCCCAAGAAATGAAAGATCAAGTTGACCAAGTAGCTCGTAGACTGTGGGTTGATTACATATTCGCTGAACCCTATTATATAAATGATTTGAAATACTTTGTTGACGAAGGAATAAGCTTGGGAACTCTGGAAACTCAGCTAGAACACATAGGAAGCTGTGCTAGACTGTATAGCTATGTTTGTGAGGACTTACTTCCTGTAATTCATTTCTTACGAAACAAACTTCAAGAAGTTAATATCAAACGAGATCAACTAGGTCTCCAGCTTTTCCAGGACCTTAGTCCCCAGACCCTTTCTTATAATGATGGACCTATCATACTTTTTGAGTCGTAATGATAACCACATTCTTTCTATGTATAACCGGGTGTATAGGATACAAGATTCTTAAGAAAAGAATAAATGCTCGTTTGCTTAACCAATTTTGCATGGAAGAAATAGATTTTAGTATTTCTAGTGAAATGAGAAAAATAGTTAAGGAATCGGCTAAACGAGCTTCTGAAGCCAGTGCTTTCAGCGAAAACGCTTGGGACCATGATTTACAATATTTTATTACCAACGGAATAAGTTATTATACCCTGGAAAACCAGCTCAAAGAATTAGGGGATTGTGTTAAGTGTTACTCGCATTCCTGTGCAGACATGGTGCCGATTATTTTTTATTTGAAAGACAAACTCAAAGAAGTTAATACCAAACGAAGTCAGCTAGGGTTACCTGCTTTACAAGACCGAAGTCCTGAGTCTTACGCCTCCTCTTAGGCCAACCTTTTTATAAATATATGATAGAAACAGTCTTTGTTATATTTACTGCTCAAGTAATGATGTGGATAGGAGCTGGCCATACCGCAGCTAGAAGAGCGGTTATAAAGCGTCATGTCCACGAGAATCTTGACACAACCATACCACCCGACGTTCTTAAAAACATGGCTAATGGTATAAAAGAAATAAATAAATTTCCTAGTTGTTTTTCTAACACAATTACCAGTTATGAAAGAGCCCTGGAAAAAGCGCTTTTAGATTTAATTTCTAAGTCTAAATTTAAACCAGAGAAAATAGGCTCAATAATTGACTTACTAAATGAAAGGTACAATAAAAGTCTTGGCTTGTCTTGTACAAGAAACTTTTTTTATAATAAGCGTGACCACGTTATCTTAGAATTATCAAAGTATAAGTATTACGATTAAAAAATTAATAAAATTAATCTTGGAGTTACATTATTCTATGAATAAAGATTTTTCCAAAAAGTTTTGCCCAAAATTTTTTTTGTATAAAACCCTTTTCGGAGTTACATTATTCTATGAAGAAAAAAATCCTGCTCAAAAAAAAATAATTTGGAGTCACAAATTTCGTTGGAAATTAGGCTGACCCGAAAAGTTGGTCGCAAGTAAACTGATAACTAGATCCCCCTAGGCTTCTGGTCTAACAGATCTGCGGGGTGTTACTCGAAAAGAGCAGTTGACCAAGGGGATAACTCGGAATGCCCAGGAAACGAGTCTTTAGACTTATGGTAGTACTTGCTTGGAACACTAAAATTCCAGGTGAACATCTTAATCACTGGATTACCGGGGAAAACAGAAAAAAGGATTCTGGCCCCTTACACTACCCTGTAAATACCTCCAAGTCTTAGTTGAAGTTATTAACGTCCTTAGTTCGCCACACTGACTGAGAAAGACCACGACTACTCTTTCCCACTTGGCCTGTGTAAGGGACCTGCTAAGAGTCTTTTACTTAGCGAATAAAAAGACTCTTATATCCTTTGCCTTCTTGTTACCTGAGGTGTGCGGGTTCCTGAGGTAACATGAGTACAGTGTACTCACTTAAACAAACTTTGTCAACTTGTTCTTAATCTTTTGTATTTCTGTTGGAATAGTTGCTCTTCGAATCCACCACTTAATAGAATATTCTGTGATAGTTAATACAGCAAATGCTAATTGAACATCCCCTAACACAAAATAAAGCAAACCAAAGCACTGAGCGCTTACCCATCCAAAAGTGTAACCTAGGCCACATGTCTTTTCATATTCTTTATCGAATTGATGCTCAGCGTAATTCTCTATGTCCTCTGTTTTAAGTTTAGCTGTATCTTTGATGCTCTCAAGATTAACAACCCCTTCCAGGTAATCTTTTTTAAAAGGTTTGTGAAACTTGTGGTGTTCGTATCTATAACAATAAAATAACCACGAGAAGAATAAAAGATATATTGAATGCATAGTAATCCTTAGGTAACTTTTATATAGTATAACCTATTAATTTTAAAAGGTCTACTACTATCAAACCAAAAACCTTAAGGGAAAAACCAGACAACCAGAAAAAACACAGAGTAATATTGTCCACACCAAAGACTCTCTCCAGCTTTTTATGCCTCCTGATCTGGCTATATTAAAAAGATTGTATATTAAAAACCTTGCTACAAAAATTACAAGGCTCTCTAATAGTAATAAAACTATTAATCCTACCATCCTAAACTCCTGTCTAGCTCATTAGTTTGAAAAGGTCTGTTACTATCAAACCAAAAACCCAAACGAATAATACAAGAGAATATACAGAACAGCAAACTAACACAACCCATACCAACGATTCTCTCCAGTTATTCAGCCGTTCCTCTAAACTTACATAAATCCATTAAAGTCATACAAAAGTACTCCTTTGATTGGAATTATTGTTAGATTCTTGCTTCATAGACGGGACTAATGTTCCATCTCCACAAGCGTTGATTCCCGAGTGAACTCTCGGTATTTTAAAAACATTATGAAACCACCAGACCAAATTGAGAGCTGCGTTCAGGTCTCGACAGAGGCTTATTCCGCATTCCTCACACTGGTAAACTCGGGCACTTAATTTCAACTCTTTCTTGACCTCTCCACAGCCTGAACATCTTTTGGAGGAAGGGAAGAATCTGTCCGCAAGGACGATCTCAATCCCTTCCCAATCACACTTGTACTCAAGCTGTCTTCGGATTTCTCCAAAGGATGAATCTGCTAAACTCCTACTCAGTCTTCTGTTTTTAATCATATTCTTAACTGCCAAGTCTTCAACGACGATTGCCCTTGGATTGGTTTTCACCAAGGCAGCAGTCATCTGATGGATAGCATCTCTACGAATACAAGAAATTTGATAATGAAGTTTAGCTAATTTCTTTTTGGCTTTGGTTCTATTGTTAGATCCTTTTTTCTTCCTACTTAGGCTTCGAGAAAGTCTTTGGAGCTTTCTAATTTATTTTTTAAGACTTTTGGATTTTGAAATGGGTCACCTTTTGAAGGCGTAGCCAAGGTCTTAATACCTAAGTCAACTCCTAAGATCTCAGAACTAATTCCTAAAGGAATTTCTGGGATTTCTTCTTCAACTTGGAGGGAGACAAACCATCTTCCGGCTACGCTGGAAACTGAGGCTGATAATATCTTTAAGTCTTTAGGCAAATAGCCTTTTTCCTTAACTTTAAGTTTACCTAATCTTGGTAGTTGGATATGGTTTTCATCCAGTACCTTGATTGATCCAGTAAGTCTGAAGCTTTGCTTGGAATCATGCTTTGACTTAAATCTAGGGAATCCGGGCTTCTCTCCAGATTTCCTACTCTTAAGTTTTCTGAAGAATCCCTTGTAAGCTTTATCTAAATCTCTTAGGGCTTCTTGAGGAGCACACTTTGAGACTTCATACATCCAAGGAAATTCAGTTTTCTTTAAGGGATTAAGTTTCTTGTGAAGACTAATAGCATTAAGCTTCTCTTTAGATTCAGCTTTATAAGCTTCTATTTTAAGATCCAGTCCCCAGTTATAAGTGAACCGAGCTGCACCACAATGCTTTGCAAGCAGAGTGCGTTGCTTATTGTTTACCTTGAGTTCGGTCTTATAACCTCGGACTATTGTTCTCATTTTTTATTCTTTGCTCTTAGAGTAGCGGAACGCTTCCCATAAATCTTATTACTAAAGGAGGACATCAAAGTTAAAATATCCTTAACCAGTTCTTCTTCAAAGCTCTTGTTCAAGACTTCTTCTACCCAAACAATTTGAACTCCGTGAGAACCAAAGAAGGACTGAAGGAATTCAAAATTAAATCTGGTGAGTCTATCTTTGTGTTCAATGATTACCTTGGTAATATTTTTACTTACTATTAACTTAAACAAAGCCTTAAGTTTAGGTCTTTTAGAATTCATCCCAGATCCTACTTCTTCAAAACATTGTTTAACTATAAGTTGGTTTTGAATACAGTAATCAAGCAATCTTGACTTCTGTCTATCTAAGTCTCCCTTTTTCTTTTGGTCGTGAGAAGATACTCTACAATAGATTACTACAGAGTTTTTTCTCTCTGCTAAATTGGGGGTTAGCCCTTGTAGATTCTGAATGTCAGAAAGCAGGTATCTCCGGTGACCGCCCGCTGTTTTTACAGGAGATATTCTTCCTTCTGCTTCCCAGCCTCTAAGAGTATTTTGAGACACACCCAGAAGTTTTGCAGCCCTCCCTATGGAAATCAAAACCTCACTCATGAGCTTCCTTCATTTTATTAAGAAACTCATCGTAAGTTTTTTGGAATTCTTCTACAGTAGGTACTTCGCCTTCTTCAAAGGGAACTGGATGAGGAGTAATAGTTCCGTCTGCGAACTCTACTTCATCCTTAGTTACTTTAATTACTTTCATCTGTAACCTTTTAGTTTTCATGATAATCTCCTTTCAAAAGTTATTGTGAAGAAGTTTACCATGTGCTACTATAGTAAGTAAATTAAAGAAGTATTAGAAAATTGTAACTTTTTGTAAATTTTGGTAGATTTTCAGGCTACTGTCGTGAACCCCCGTACCTATAGACCAAGAAACAAAAAAAATACTAGAAAAAACAGAAGTAACTAAACCCTCAGAACCTCAAACTATCTTTACCAGTTGCGGTGACCGTGTTTTCATGTACACCAATACAAAGGAAAAGAAAGTTTATAGAGTAATTCTTGATAAGATAAGGGTGTTGTTACGAGACGGTGGCTCTGTGGATGTCTATTACTACGATGACACCCGCTCCTTCTTGTACCATCCTAATCCAGATCAACTTTACGCAGAAGTGTATAACTGCTTGGATTCAAAGGAAACTTATGAATACAAGTAAACAAGGTAAAATAATAATTGCACTAGCTGTTTTAATCCCAGCACTCATTGGACTAGGAATAAAACTATACGACCACAAAGCTGTTTTAACAGAAGCACCTCCTACTAAAACAATCTTCTCTAGTTGTACAAAGGATTTATACACAAGAGTTGATACCGAGGACTCAGTAATTTACTTGGTTAAATTGAACCGAGTAATTAAGATACGGGCTTCTAATGGTTATGTGTGTTAAATACATGTCTGGTCACGAGAGTTGTATTAGTAACATAGAGGATGACGGAAAACTTTCGGAAGAAATCTATAATTGTAAGACAGGGTACTAGTGAGATCAAAAATTACTTTTCTACAAGCCCTCATCAGTTTCACCGGACTGTTTGTGTCACTTATTTTAAATTCTGAGATGCCAGTTAATATTCATAACACCTTAGCATCAATAGGAATTACTCACGGCTTTGTAGGAGTAGTTTTATATTACCAAATCAAAAAACACTGTTGACACTAGATCACCTTTGCAGGTTAATAGAATAAAGGAGAACTATGAATTACTACGAGATATTCAATCAATACATTTCTTTAAGGTACGATAAACCCGAAGAAGCTGAGGCTATTCGACACTCTATGATTTCTGGTGTGTTGTCTGACTTAAAAGAGATGATACAGAATCCTGTTACCTCTAGTGACACTGCTTGTCCAGATGACCAAACACAAATAAAATTCAAGAAGCTTCTTTATATGTTAGGAAGTCTATCATTTGAGACAGACTGGAAAGGAAGAAGCGCTGTTGAAACCGATGTTTGCTTTAACGCTATTGAACACTGGAATCCAACTAAAATTCCTTATAACAGTAGTAGCACTGAAATTGTAGCACTAGCGAGTAGTATAAGCAAATGGGCAAACCAGTTTATCAGTTCTCATACCGAGAATATGACCAGAGAGCTAAAAAAGTATAAGGAAAAATATGGCGAGATTTAAAAACTTACCAACCGAATACACAGAGTTTATTCATCAAGTAATTGAGGCGACTCGTGCAATCCGAGATATTACCGGAGGAACGAATGCATTTACTCAAGAGAAAGAACACTCAGTTACTCCTGGTGAATACAGAAATAGATACACAAAGCTCCAGAATATAGGTAGCGAATCAGAGCAGCAATTACTGAGTCTGGAACAACACGTAAACCTAGAACAACATGCAGACCTAGAAACAGAGTTTGACGCATTAGCCGTGGAACCCGCAGAGGATTTTAAGGGAGAGGCTGTTGAACCAGATTTTAATAAATTCACCCAGGAGTTTGATGACTTTAAAGCTGTTGAACTAGATAAACTCGCAGAACAAGCTGGACAAGTAGCAGTAGAATATTTTAAACCTGACTTCTGGGATTGTTTACCCAGGACAGGAGAACAAGTAGAATATTTTATCGGAGAAAACGGTCCTTGGCAAAACCAAGTATTAGGAATAGATTTATCTTGTGATTGTAAACCAAGTCTTCTATTACATAGATGGGTTGCTTTTACTGAAGCAGACATAAAATCAGGTTACTCAAATTTTAAGATTGTAGGTAAAAAATGATTTTCTCACTCTTAGTAACAACACTTGTGTTATCTGTAGTCTTAGGATATTCAGTAGTAGGTTTATACGCTATGGCTAAATTAATCAGGATATTCGGATGGAGTAAGATGCCGTGGCAACCTGTGGCTATTTATGCAGCAGGAATTCTGTTTTGTGTGTTAGGTTTATTTTACTTGTGGTGCGATAAAATCTCGGTGACTCTTTAATACCTTGGGTATTTGATTTTTTGGGCCTGTTTTCCGAGAAATCCCGATTTCTTTTTTCCCTCTATTTAATGGGATTTCTAAACTTTTCTACTAGGGTAAAGCAAAAATATTTAGGGTAACTTTTTGAGTTGGATATCCAGGTGTTAGCTCAGGATATAAGGTTTTTGAGTAAAACAGCATTCCCGCTTGGCTACAGGGAATGCTTGTAGCTCAGGGAATTGCCTTTTTGTCTTGAATCAGGTGTTTGAGGATCTTTTTTAGTTTTGAATCCCATAAAAATTAATTCCCTCTATTTAATGGGATTTCTAAACTTTTCTACTAGGGTAAAGCAAAAATATTTAGGGGTTGAGGAGTACGGACTGGTTTGACAAGAAATTTGAAAATTATTTTTGGGATTTAAAATTTTGGGGAAAAGTATATTAGAAATTATTTTTTTAAAAAACCCTAAAAAAATAAATTTTACAAAACTTGAAAGAAAAAAGAATTTTGTGGGAACGTCCTCGCATTTTCCCGTAATACAAATTTTCAAAAATACAGGCTTGATTTACAGGTTTTTCGGACATTTGTGCAAATAGCCTCTATTTACTAGGGAATCCCGTTGTTAATCATGTATCCTGGTTCTCTCGGTAATACTTGTTTACTTAGTTCTTATAATAACTATAACTAGATTACTCAGTTTCTGGGCTATATTAATATCCGGTAATCGAAAACCCCAAATTATATAGTTACCCCTTTTTCTCCTAGTAATTCCACAAAAAGCGCTTGTTACCCTTACAATTTAGTACAATATCGTTGACACACCCTAGTTATCCTTATATACTTAATAAATGACCAATACCTACACGCTCTAAGATGTAAGGAGTTAGCATGCAAAAAGTAGTTTTTACGGAACAGATTAACCAAAGCGAACTTAGCAGGGACAACTTCATTCTATTTATTCATTACGAATCATCTATAACAATGTATTTAGCCCACGATTTTAAAGATAGCATGTACTGGCTTATTGATATTAGTAAACAAGGAATTTCAACAGAAGGTCCATATAAAAACTTAGACCAAGTTTTTGAATTCACTAAAGATAGTTATCACATATACAAATGTGCTAACGAAAAAGAATTTTTGGAGAGGCTGCATAAGTTCAGGGGTTACTAGTATGAAGATGTATGAAGCACGGGTATATCTAGGGACAAAAATGGGATTACTATAGACGAGATAGAAGTAGACGGAATACTCGAAGACCAAGGAAGAGTAAAACGAGGCTTGGCGTAAGAGTTTATTGAAACGAAGTATACCAAGAAGTGCATGACTAGAACTGAGGCAATCGAATTCGTTATAGCCAAACTAGAAAACGAAGTACCCGGTTTAAAAGAAATGGCTAAATTATATCAAGACTCACTAGACAAGCATATCACCGAGATTAATCTATGGAAACTCAGACTAAATGAATGATACCCATGAGTTAAAGGCAGTTGAGGACTGATGTTACCACTACGTTTTAGTATAAGCTGTATTAAAAAGAAAACCGGGACACTAGAACAATTCATATACGATTATCAACCTTTTAAAATTAAAGATTCAACTGAATTTAGAGCGAGTTTAGCCAGCCTCATAAAGTATATTAAGGAAGAAGAATGATATTACCTGATTGGTGTGACCTAAGCAGTAAGAAAGAAAAAGGTCAAGATTTTAATCCGTTAGAACAATTTATCTAGGACAACGAACCAGCAGGACAGGACGAACATGAGTTTAGAGCAGGGCTAGCCAAGTTAATTGGTTATGTCAAAGGAACTGGGGATGAGTAAAGATTTGGAGTCAGGGTATTACTGGGCAACACAAGGATCTGAGGACCTCAAGTTATACTAGAAAAGATTGACGGCATGTTTCTTATTACAGGGTGTGATACTATGTTTACCCAAGAGTACATTAACATTGAGTATTCTTACTTAACTAAAGTTAATGAGCCAGAGCCTCTTTCCTGGACATCAGTTGCAGAAGAACAGGGAGACCTGTTTACTATACAGGAATTCATAGATATGTGTGAATGTGGGGCTTGGCTTGATGGAACAGGGTGTTATGCATACCAAGATAAAGTAAGTAACATCTATCTTAGCCCGTCTGACCTGCTTTGCGGTGAGTTAAGAGACGATTTTACACATGTAATGTGGTATAATCAATAAAGGGTAGTATGAAAAAATCAGTTGTAATAAGTTTAGATAGTAAAAATTTTCAAGAGTTTCTTGAGAAGCACGGGATTTGTTCTGAGGTCTTTGATACTTATGAACCCAATGAAACCGAGGTAATGTTAACAGAAATTAATCACATAGTTAAACATACACCTAGGTCAGATCAAGAGATAAATAAGGAAGTTGAAGACATGTATCAAAGATGTTTGAGCGCACACCCGGATATAACTGCTGAGGATGCCGAAAGAACTCGTGAAGCTTTGTATACAGGCGCACACACAACTCTTGTGACGACCAAGCGTTTGATTTAACCGACTACACAAGAACCCAAGTCCTTGACGATATTGCTTGTAGTATTTCTATGGGCGGTACAGAGAATATCGGATGGCGTAAATCTGATAACGCAACCAAATCTGAGGAAGAATATATAGGGGTTTTGGTATACAAACTATTCCCTGAGTTAGGAGAGTAATGAATCTTAGGAAACTTGAGATTAAGTCTAGTCAACGAGGGAACAAGTGCGGTAATACCATAGAAACTAATGCTGGGACTATAGAAGTTTCTTGTTCTGACAGAGCTGATTTGCCTGTGTATAGCGGTACAGTAATCCATGTTTGTGACCAGGATATTTTTTTAATTGCTGTAAAAGGACTTCACCTAGAAATACCTTGGGATGATGATTTCCGGCGTAACAGAGAAAGAGTAAGAGCAGAGATTCGAGAAAGCATAGAAGCAGAGAAAGAAGAGCGAAGAAAAAACCGCAAACCCAGAGAAAAAGTAATTCCGGGAAGAGAAAAAGTGTTAAGCACGAGAAAAGGGAATACAGTTACCCTAGAATATGGGAAGTTTGTTCATGTATACGGTCTCGGTAAAATTGAGAGAATTGAAAGGAAACTAGGTTTAGAATAATAGGGTTGACGTTAGAAGAATACTGAGTTACAATATAATTAATTAAGGAGGAATTATGGAAAAGCTGGTAAATACCTACGGAATAGAAGTCTCTAACGCCTTTCAGAAAGAAAACGGGAAATTCTATTATACCTCGGATTGCTTGAGATGTTGTGGCGACGGGATTCTCAGAGGGTTCATGCATATTGACAACGGGGTTTGTTTTCGTTGCTCGGGAAGTCGCAAGGAACAAAAAGCATCCAGGGCTTACACACCCAAGGAATTTGCTCGTAAACAGGCTAATAAAGAAAGAGCAGCTACTCGAAAAATTAATAAAGCTAACCAGGAACGCCAGGAACGATTGGCTAACCTAGATTCTTTGTTAACAAGAGTTGATATAGCAGGCATCATGGCTTACCGGGCTCGTTGGAATTCTACAGAAAAGAAACCCTTTCATTACGACACAGCAATAGAAATGATTGATAGGGCTGGTACAACAGGACTTAGCCAAAAAGCTGTTTCTTTTTTGGAAAAGATTGTTGTTGACTTTGAAGCTCAGCACTTGAACAGAGAAGCTGCTAATGCAAATAAAATTCATGTAGGAACTCCAGGGGTTCGTGAAGAATTTAGTGTAACCATTAAATTTCGCAAAGAACTTCCCTGTCAATACCAAGGTTTCAAAGAGATGGTGAAGCTTGAGACCCCTGAGGGCAACGAATTAGTTTACTTTGGTAAAGCTCTTATTGGAGTGCCTGTAGATCATCCACTAGTTATTAAAGCTACAGTCAAAACGTGGGATGACTACCAAGGAACTAAGTACACTATAGTCACACGACCAAAAGTATTGTCTAACCCAGAGAGTTCTGATATAATAGATATATGAGCAGATTACTTCGAGAAGAGCTATGCCCCTTCTTTAAAATAGACGATACACCTTATCTTTACACTGTATATGGAGACAAGATTCCTTTTATTACGGGACCTTTACCTGAATCCTCAAGTTCGGTTTACTGTAAAATTGAGGGGAAAAGGAAACCAGAATACTTCATACTAATTAACGGGCTTTCGATAAAGCTTAAAGTCGATCCACTAGATCTGAGTCACTGGCCTTTTATTCCTAGCAGAAAAGATAAGATAGAAGCTTGGGTAAACGGTACGAAAAATACTCTTGAGGTTTTGGAAATAACAAAAGAGTCAGAAGGCCCAGGAATTGTTTATCATTCCTGCGGTTCCAGGGTCACTCAATTCTTTAGTAAGTCGCATTGGTCTGATATCTATTTTACGAAAGGGTAACATGGAAACAGCGAGATTGCCATATAAACAAGAAACTAAACGGAAATCCTTGAAAGAGCGTCATTTAAAAAGTAGAGAGCAATCTAAAACAAGGTAAGTAATATGGAAAGCGATGTAGCCAAGAAATTAATGAAGGGCTGCTACGATATATGTTTTGTATCCGGGGTACTAATAACGGCTCTCATACTCCAGGATTTGTGGAACGACACTAGAGATAATTTTACTATAGTATTATCGGCTATGCTAATATTTACAGTGTATTCTTATGTATTCTTAGAATCTAGACTGAAGAAATTAAGAAGGTTATAATGGGAAATGGTGTAGTAGAAAGATTGATGTGGATGTGTATAGTCTTAGTCGTAACCTCTGGAGCAGCAGGACTTATATTTTTATTTCAAGATTTAGGTAATGGAACCAGAGTTAATGGTACAATAATTCTCGCCTCCATAGCAACGTGTATAATTTATTGCGTTGGTCAGATAATCTTGGTAAACAAATTGGATAAATTATGATACCGAGTACTACAAGTCTATATGCTTGGCTACTTATTTTAAATTCACTGGCAACTCTGTGTTTACTACTTGGAGGCGCAGTCATTTACCCTGTGTATTCTGATACACCTAGTACCTATAAATATCTGCTAAACCTAACGTATACTAGTGCTTGGGTGTACGGCTTTTGTACGGTATGTTTGAGTATGAGAGAAAAATCATGACAACAAGTATAATCCAAAAAATGATTCTACTGAATTTCTTTGTAGTCGTAGTATTATTTTTTGGATTCTCTGCTTTGGCAATACTAGAGATAGAGGGAATTTCAGTAAACATAAAAGCTTGGTCTAACGGTTTGTTGGCATTATTAATTGCGCATATATGTAATATCAGTTATTTTGTAGACATAGAAAGGAATACGTATGACTGATACAGAACTTGATTTGGCTGGGTTCACTTGGTTAATACATTCTATTTTACGGGCTTATTAGAGGAAGATTAACATGGAAATAAAAGCACTAGAAAATCTGTTCCTGCTAAGCTTCGGGGTATTCTTGATATCCTGCCTTAGTTTACTAACATTTGCTATACTAGGGCCAGAATACACTGATACTTTTAAATTTTTTCTAGCCCAAACTGGGCTATACTATTGTCTGACTTTCTGGATATGTAATGTAGTCACGTCAAATAGGGGAGTGGTGATATGAAAATACCTGATGAATTAGTAGTAGGAAAAGTAAAGATTAAAAACAAGATGCACAGGCTGCTCAAGCTAGATTCTAGTGATTACAGTTGGATGGCTTCAGTAGGGCTAACTTTTGTGCCAGGAGAACACGTAGCAAGTCTAGAAGACGAGAACACTTGTTATGATGAGTTTTTTGGAATAACCTATTCTGATGTATTAAAAGTTGGGGAAGACTGTTCTATTAGCTTTATACACGTTTCGGGGAAAGGGGAGTGTAGTTGGGCAGAACCTGTTATACCACAATTCTTGATGTGGTATAACCAACATATCGAAGAAGAGGTTGGCGCTGATTTCGTAAGACAAGCGTTTCAAGGGGAGTCTTGTTACTATTATCACAGAGAGAAAAAGAAATTACAATTTTCCAGGAAAGATAAAGGGCATCTCATTGATATGCACTCAAGCTTCAAATCCTGGGCTGTATTAACTCTTGTACAAAACGCTGGATTTGATTACAAAGATTTTCAGGTTTATGAGAATGCAAAGTGGTTTGACATAGATTGGTCCGTGCTCAAACAACAACACTACTTAGAAAACGGGATATTCAGATTCAATTGGAGGGAAAATGTATAATTTTAATTTTATGGGAATGGCGATAAGTCTTGTGTGTATTGGTGTAGTCCTGGGGGTTATTCTAACTGGTGTATGCGTTGGGATACACTGGCTGTTTGTCTCTGGGTATCCTAATGTAGGATGGAGCGTAATTACCGGAGCATTATTAGTGTCATTAGTTGTTATGGCTTGGAAAAATGGTAAGTCAATTCTATAGGTCATAAATGATTAATCAAATAAGCTTTTACGATTTAGTGTGCTGTATAAAATGCGGAACTAAGTTATACGTGGATTCTGACCCTGGACCTGTAGAAACAGAGAAGTCGTGTGGTAACTGCGGTTGGTCTTGTCTAGAACTCGGTGGCCCTCAAGACCCCAAAACTGATGAAGGTAATAAGAAATGGACATAGCAGTATTGCTTTCTCTAGGAATAGGCTCTTATGTTGGAAGAAGCTTTAAAGCTTATACACGAATTACATTTAGAACCTAGGGATTTTTTGCAGGCTGACGTTGATATGGGATGGATGCCCTTTTTAACAGAGATGCCCGTAGTTTATCTGCATAACGTAAAATTCAGATTCTACTGGAACAGAAAATCATGAAAATATACCGAGCTATCCAAGATTTAACCGAAGATACCACAGGTGAGAGTGAAGTAGCTATTAAAGCTGTGATTTCTGTTAACGGTTATGAATATGAAGTTGAAATGGATATATCTAGTATTGAATCCAGCGGAGAGACAAAGGTTATTTGTTGTTCTGGGGATATAGATCATGATCTAGATGAGGAAGAATATCCTTATGAGGAGTATTAGTGCAAGCGGATTCCTGTTTGCACCGGAAAAAGACGGAAAAGCCCGAATTAAAAAGAAGTTTTTTGTACAGACACTAATTTACGTTTAGAAAGAGAAGGCTTGATTATGGATGAGACTTTATTGCCTTGCCCTGAATGTGAAAGTTCTAGAGTGCTTTTAGAATGTATAACTACTCGGTTTGATTTTGATGAATTTAGAGGCTTATGTTTAAATTGTGGTTTCTCTGGAATGCAAGGAACTATAGAAGACAAAGAGAAGTGTATACAGTTTTGGAACTCTTTGACCAGATCTAATGAGCTATCCGAGAATCCTATTTCTACTGAGATGTTAGAGTTTTACCATACCAGAACATTTGCTCGTATACACCGAGTGCATAACAGAGCTGTTCAGCTAGCATGTTCCTTGCTTAGTGACCCAGAAGAGCAACGTGAGTTTCTAAAACAAGTCCTTAAACACGATTTGTCCAAATACTCTGAACAGCAATACTTAGCATACGTAGAATTTTCATGGTGTATGAAGCATAGAGAGCCTCTTAGTGACGACTTGAAAGAGAGGTTTGGGGTTGCATGGGAACACCACTATAATAATGAGAATCACCATCCCGAAACTCCAGGGAAATCACACACCAGACTAGAGTGTTATGAAATAACCTGCGACCTTCAAGCAATGGCAGACGAGTTTAATGAGGGCAGTTGCAGGCAATACTGGGAAAATGTTTGGTTACCTAAACATAAATGGGAAAAAACAGACCAAAGATACTTATGGATGGAGCAAGCAGTTAACAAGTTTGACGAGATAACTGCTTCCGAAGAAGATGTTTATGACAAAAAGTAAACCTAAAAAAAGTTTGTTTAGGGTAATGGAAGGTTACGCCTTGTTGTATCAAGGACATTCTGAAGAGATAGCAAAAGAATTTTTTACTCAAGCTGCTTTAAGAGAGCAGGTGACTACTAAATTGCAGGTGTATAAAGAAGATTGGGAAACACTTGATTTTTCAGAAGTAGTGTTCCCAATAATTTGAGCGGAGGGAATTAATGATAGCCAATATAGTTGCAACTATAACTTTATCAGCCATTCTTCTGGTATGTGTGTATGTAGGGGGAGTGCTGACTCTCATGGCAGCAGTTACTGCTCAAAAAGAGATTCCTTGGGCAGTTATCCTAGGAAGCTTAGTCGGAACAATAGCCACTAGTAGGCTACTCTATGAAATTTGGGTGTAGAAACCGTGGAAACTTTGTACAAAGTTAACATAAAAACAGGGAAAGTCAGGCTAGACAGTATAACCGTTGACGAAAGAAACGAGATGGACAGTCTGTACGGAAACAGCGTATTTATACAGTCGGACTTGTTTTGCAGCTTAAACAGGGCTGGTCTTATGGAGTACTTTCTTGAGTATCACAGGAATAAGAGTTTATACCAAGAGCTGAAAAGCAAGATAGAATCGTTGTTGATTTGTGATGTAGAAGGATTCTTTTGTAATTCTGATATTTTTTTGTGGAGAAAAAATTTATGGTTTGAAGATAATACTCAATTGGTGTTTACAGATCAAACTTGTTTTCCCAGAGGAGAAAACTATATATTTGCTGCTACTAGAGAAGAGATGATCTCCAGGTTAACTGAGTCTATTAAAATTAAAAATGATTTTTTAATTTCTAGACAGGAAGAAATGTTTGAGGGAATAGAAGATAAGCTTGAAACTCTGTATATCATTGATACAGATAATCTAGACAAAGGAAAACAAGCACTCAAAATGGAAACTATCCAGGATGCAGATGAGGATTGGTTTTATTGTGTAAGTGGTAACAAGTATGAGACAGACGGGCTCACCCTAATTGTAGAGCAGGCTTTATCTGAGGCAAAACAGGAGGTTCGCTGGACAATAGACCATCGGAATGAGATTTTAATAAACCGACTGAAAATAATCAGGGATTCTGGTTGACGTATTACGTATTTATCGGTTACGATTAATTAACAAAGGATAAACAGTGTTTGGATTAGATATTGAAAAAACAGTGGAAAAACTAAAGAAATCTTTTGGTACGATGGTAAATGAGATTTCTGGTTTAAAAAAATCTAATGCAGAGTTGAAAAAAGGATGTCAACAGTTTAAAAAAGAGATTGAGATCTTATGAAGAACTAGAAAAAAGAGTAAGTGAAATAGAAGTTGATATTGACTAGGCTATGAAAAATTTTTTGGGAAGTATAAAGCAAGGCTATGGTATAGTTAATAATGTGCTTCCGATAGCTTCCATAGCGGGTTTACATAAGATTCTTAATGCTGACCTTAAAGATCATCCCCCCAGTCAATTTAAATGATAACTCAGGAGATCTTCAAAACAAGTGGTACGAAAGCGAGAGATCTCCGGGATTAAGCTATCTGTACCTTTCTAGTAGGTTAGGGCATGCTTTATCAGAAACTGCTCAGCAGGAGGAATAATGTTTGAACTAATGAATGTAACATGTTTTGGGCTATCAATTCTGGTAACCGGGGTTTTAATGTCGTTAGTCCACAATTCTAAAAAGGTTGGTGACTTCAACCGCCCAAGTGATTACACTGACTTTAAGGGTGCCTGTGCTCTTGTGTTTTTTGTGCTTTTAGTAGTATGCTTTGGTACTTTTGTCAGACTCCATTCTAAAGAATTCTTTATAATTTACTTTTTAACGTTCTTTCTTTCCCTCGCCGGATTTAAGGCCGGGAAATTTATATTGGAAGGGAAAAATAATGGATAACGGTTTTAAACAGCACTTACAAGAAGCCAAGGGTCATATTAGCAAGGCTGTTGAGTCTCTAGGCAAAATTGACCTGCCCAGAGAGCAGATAAGGAATGGATACGAAAAAGCTCAGCTAGAAGCCCAAAGACTGTATAATGAGTATATAAATAAAATTATGGGAACAGTAAATGTCTTCGGAAAAAAATAACGTAAAAAAAGGTTGGCTGCTCACAATAGGGGAGTCCAAAGCCCACTATTACTTTGACAATTTAATCGCTGTGTGTAGCAGACATATGATCTTTAGTCTCAACGCTTTGGAAGACTGCTACCACGAGTCCCCAGAAAATTGCAGGTCTTGCTATAAAAAAGCTGTGATATCAGGGTATATACAAGAATCTCAGGGAGCTAAACTGAAAAGAGAGTTCAAAGAAGCTGTAGTAAAAGACAGGAAAGTAATAACCACAGTACTAAAAAAAGAAGGTTTAGACCGAGTTTTTATTACTGAAGAAGGAATCCTGGAATTAAAGGAATTAGTGGCTAAGCACAACAAGAAATTGTCTACTCGATTAGTAGATGACTTTGATTTAGATAATATTCTTGAGGGAGCTAGGTCGTTTATATATAGGCCGGAAACTGAACTTTCGGGTAAAACTCTTCCGCCAAGATATTTGCTCAAAAAAGCTTAGTAAGGCATGTTTATTATTGCCCAAGCTCCTATTTGATCTGGACCATTAAGAATGTCGTTTGAACAGTATATTCTGTAGTGACCATCCTTAAACCAAATTACTAGGGGCAAACTATCCCATAAAACGAGTAAAGGTTCCTCTGATTTAGGCATAGTATCCAGGTTGTAGTTCCAGGCTTTAGTGGTACTTAGACCTATGGTATTCCATTTAAGCACAATATCTTCTTCTATTCCCGGAGCAGATTGAGCGTGACACCTATAACATTCTATTCTAGAGGATTCTTGGTTATATTCTGCGTGGCCTCCGCAAAAGTAACACTTATTTATTTTCACTGCTAACTTCCTTTACCACATATCTCTTTAAATCTTGTAACCACTTTTTATTATCCTTGGATATAATTATTTTAGAGGTACTACTCAAAGCACAATCTCTTAGAGCCCATTGGATACATTTTCTGAAGCCTTTTCCTGATAAATGAGATTCTCTATCAAGAGGGCTAATCCACACTCCAGAGCTAGTTTGATCTGAATTAGTCATCCACGTTAAAAATCGTAATTCATGATCTAGTATTCCGTGAACCCAGTAGTTTCGTAATTCCAGTGTTTCAAGAAACGGTTGATAGGATCTTAGATTGTCGTATGATACTGTAATTGGAAATAATTCCTCTACTTTTGCGTCCAGAGATTTTTGTAGCTCCTTTAGTTCCTCGATTGAATTGCTCACTGTGCTCCTTAATGGTTATAGGGGAAGGCCAAGCCCCCGGTTAACATGACTTTTATCAAAGCACTTGCTATTGCTTTTGATAACAAACTTAAATCTTGCTGCGAATATAACATCCATGACCATGCTATTTGATTCGTAGAAGCAAGTAAACTGACTTTTATTTGAAATAGAGACCTACGTGGAATAGGGTCTATATCTACCTTAAATTCTAGATAAGGTCTTTTAGGGTCGTTGGTGTTTCCTACTAGGATAGAAGAGGTTCCTGTAGATTCGAAATCTCTTTGGTTCAGTTCCTTAATAATTTCCTGTATAAGATCGTCTTTTGTGGTCATATTAAAATTTATTAGTTTTAAAAGCGTACTGGTTATTAGCTATAATTGAGTCTAAATCGTCTGCTATGTTATGCGCCATATCTTTCTCGTTAACGTGTTGGGAGGAGATTTTATAATCCAGAACTCTTTTGTTCCCTTTAAATCCAGCTACATCTATTATTTTGTGCTGTCCTGATTTAGCTTCATAGACATATAAGTCGAAAAGACTAGGACCAACACTGGTAAATACAATCTTGTTATTAATAATAATTGCTGTGTATTCTAGATCTCTGAATTCATCTAATAGTTCTATTACAATCACAACAAAACCGAATTGATACGAATTCCGAAAAAATTACCCATTTCTATGTAAATATTATATCATAAACAGATATTACATTCTACATAAATAAGGAGTGGTAGTGATAGAAATTTCAATATATTTTTTATTAGGTCTAATACTATTTATTAACGGAGCTGGGAATATTAGTAGTTATTTTGATACCCCAGAAGTTCCTAGGGATACAAAAAATGTTATCCAGGTTATTGCGGGATTATTTTTTCTAGCTGTAGCTTCGTCTAAATTGTTTATGACTTTAGACTGGTTATATTAAGAATTTTTCTCTGGGTTTCTGTGTAGATGCTCGGAAGAAATTACTATAAGCTTATTGGCTATAGCATTAGCCAGTTCTAGCTGTCCATCAGATAGTAAGTGTTTAGCTTCTTCTAAGCTTTCAAAAAATTCGCTGAGCAGAGAGGTCACTTCTAAGCTTGCTTGTAAACTTTGTTTTATAAACTCTCTTTCTATTTTATCGGTAGTCATAAGTATCCTTTTGTATTTAGAAGCCTCATTCGTCTAAGTCTTCGTCTACAGTAGGCTTTTCTTCGGTGTAGAGCCGTTGAGCCCCTTCCTTAGCTTTAGCACGGAAAGCCTCCTTTATATTATTGTAGCTTACTAATTACAGGATGGCAAGAGATTTTGTTGACAATCAGTTATCTTTAAAGGTATGGTTACTGGTATGAAAAACTTGAGAGATACTTGGTATGTCTGTGAATCATGTTGCCACGCCTATTTTAGAATCAACTTAAATAGACCGTTAAATCATCAATGTGATTGGTGTTTTTATGTTGGAGACAGCGCCAATTTAATTCAGTTATCCGATACCTTAACTAAACGGAGAAGAAACAGCGCTTATAAAACTCCGTATAACAAGACTGATACCGACTTAAGCAAGTGGGTTACCCGAAAAGGGAACAGTATTTGTATTGAAAGGCATGGAGTAAAGCACTCTTTTCCTATAAAAAAGTTTGGGGAAGGGCAGGCTATCCGCCATGCTAATTATTTAGCTATGGGATGGAAGTGTTTAGAATCCGGAGAGGATATGTATGAGAGTCTCCAGACTTATTTAACCAGAAATCCTGAGTGTATTAATAAAAGCAGGTTTTTACCAGAATGGGTTGAGTTTAGACCAAGTAAACAGGGAATAGGAATCTTTAGACTTAGATTTAAAGAAATCATGCTTAGAACCTTTTTTGTACAAGATTATAGTGATGTACAAAGGGTTTTAAACGAGGTCAAAAAAAGTAGGGACGCATTAGCAATAGAAGCAAAAAGAATCAAAGCGGGGAATCCTGTTGTTCCATCAAAACTAAAAAGAGCGGTGGGATCTAAATTTAAAGCGGGAAGAGATTTTCCTCAGGGAGCCCAGAAATGTAATAGTTCTGGAAGATATTATATTAGATTCTTTAAGCCCAATACTAAAGTAAGGTTCGATGCTAGTATAACTCAAGAAATACTAGACACTTTAGTAGGTGAAGAGGCTGTTCCTGTGTTACTAGAAGAAATACTGGACAACTCTAAAAAATTGGGAGATGGCTGCGAAAAAAGGCATGAGTACATAAAGTTTAGGTTGGAAGAGGCTAAAAGGGAATGGTCTACTAGAAAGTTCAGGGAGAATTACAAAAGTGTGATAGAATGGCACGAACTTAATGCCGAAGATATAATTGAATTTTAAGATCTTTTATATTTAAAATGGGAACAAGGAATTACTTTATGACATCTATTTCAAAAGACGCTATCTTATCTAGTTGCAAAAAATATAGATATATTTTAGAAAGAACGTGGGATAGCAATAAACCCAAAGCTGTTTTCGTAATGCTAAATCCTAGTACTGCGGATCACACCGTAGATGATCCCACAATTCGTAAATGTATAGGGTTTGCTAAAAGGTGGGGACTGGGAGGAATTTCAGTTTTTAACGTGTTTGCTTTCAGAGCTACTTTGCCTAATGTTTTAAAAACTGCGGAAGATCCTATTGGTCCGCTAAATCAGACATACTTAGAAATCACTGCTATTCATGATGAAGATACAGTAGTGTTTTCGTGGGGCGCTAGCGCTAAGAAATTGTTTGAGTTGCATGACACCTGGATTTCTAGGATGACAAGACTTTTTAAAGAGAAGACGCAAAACATAAAAGCTCTAGGGTTCACCAGAGAGGGCTTTCCCAGACATCCTTTATACGTTAAATACGATCAAGAATTAGTTGAATGGAAAAGTCGGGATCAATTTTTGTTTGATTTTTATGATATACTAAACAGGAGATAAGATGGATTATGAAACTTTAATACCCGGAGACAAACTTTTAATTATTGATAAAGGAGGCTCTCCGTTTATCACCAGTGCAATAACTGAAGTTCGTGAGAGTTCTTCAGATCCTGTAGAACGAGTGATATTCTTCTCTGATATATTGCACCCAATTTCAAGCGTTAATTGTATAGGGGTTACAGCGAAGCTTCTACAAGATTCCGAGGTAAAATTGTATAGATCTGCTGATTTGTGTAGGATAAAAGGTAGAGAAATAGTTCTAGGACAGCCTTTGCATACTGGCGGTGCCCGGATCGCTAAAATAGTAAAAGACAGAGAAGCTAACCTACTGACCGTGGGATTCGAATACGGTGCCCCCGAAGTATACGGTTTAGATCACCCTGATAACTGGCCTTTTGTACCTGTTCGACTGCAAAAACTGGACATTTCCCTTAACGGGGGAGATCCTAAAGTGGGAGAGGTTTTAGAAGTAGATTTAGCTGCCTGTACTATAGTCTGGACTGGATTCTTTATAGAAGGTTCGGCGGATATTTTTGAATATAAAACAAGTTTCTCTCCAAGTGATTGGGAAAAGGGAACTAGATTCTCAATACATACTGAGGAATCTTATGAAGTACAAAAAGAAATAGAGAGATACCCTCGTCCAGTGGAGCCAGAAGCACCTTGTTCTCACTGTGACCACGGAGATTTGATTCCTGGTCAAGAACTCGATCACAGTGTATTAGATAACTCGGTTGGTATGTCTGCTAGGGAATACAGGTTGCATTTGATTAGAAATGGAGAACGTGTTTCAAAAGGATCAGACTATGAGATTTAGCTTTGCGGAATACCCAGGATTTAAACAATTTTGCGGAACACTGGCTTTTAGTGAGCATTTTCCAGGTCAAGATAGAGTGGCCGAGCTTTATAATGGCCATGTTAACAAAAACTTTTTAGGATATAATAGAGTTTTCGACTCCGACAAGCTGTTGCATATCGCAGCTAAGAATGAAACAACTAGAATAGAAAAAGAGATGAAGAGCTGCATACAGTGTGAGCGGGGATGTTTGCCCTGTCTTAGGCATGCAGACATTAAAAGAAGACTTAATAGTAATATAGAAGGGTTTATTCATGTGTAACCAAGAAGAATTTTTAGTAGCCCCAGTCTCAGATCAATTTAAATCCACTTGTTTGATAGACACTTTGAATTACTTATCCGGTATAGGGTACGAAACGGTTTCTATGTCAGAAAGAGCAGACGGTTATTTTGTAATAGACTTTTGCGGGGAATCCAAAGCTGTTTTTGATAATAACGGCAGCCTAGTCTCAGTTTATTAAAGTAATCTATTCACATTGTCATATTTTTATGTTATTATTGATAATGACAAAGGAGATTATGTGACCACAAAAAAGCTAAAAGGAAAAGTTTCAGTTAGATCCCGGTATAACGGGGTTAGCATCTCAGTTAAGGATGACACTAGTGTTACGACTTTCTTGGAGATCGAAATGGACCCTGTTTCCTGGTCCTCTTGCTTAGGAGGTCAATCTAGCATACCAGCTATCCTGGAGATAAATAATTTGGATAGAGTAGGTCTAAAAAGAATCTCTGATATGCTTGTCTTTGAAATAGAGGATAAGATTTATTCTGACGATGAGATAGAGATGGAAGCTATGAAACACATTCCAGAAGGATGGGATTCCACCTTTAACTTCGGTTCCCAAGATTCCAGATTCCATGAAGAAGGAAAAAAATATGCTAAAACGGCAATACACAAGCGGGTAGAGAGTGGTCAAATCGACCAAACTATAGAAGATTGTCCTAATTGTGGACCACAAGTGGCTTTACATGAAGATCCTAGAGGCCATTACGTTGGTTGTGGTGACTGCGGTTTCAGGTCACGGTATACTCTCAGCGAGGAAAATGCCATTGAATCTTGGTCTGAACTACTAAAAAAGGTTTCGGAGTGATAGTAATAGATCTAAAAGATGGTTCTATAATAAAGTTCTCCATGGCTTCCCAGATAGAAGAGCGGGATTTTATATACCAAGCAAAAACTTTGGATGAGTCTTTCCAGGTAAACTTAGGCAAAAAAGGAAAGCACAAGATCTCTGATATTCAAGACATTTATTTTGAATTAGATGATAGATATGTTGTTCAGCCTGAGAAAAAGAAAGGGGAGATAAACGGAGAGGAAATAGTTAATCGTCTTCAGAAGCAAATGGACACTAGGAAAGCTCACAGAGCGTCTAAGTTCGAGGAGTCCGTGAGATCTAGGCTAGGGTTTGTGCCAAAGGATAACTTGCTTTATCAGCAGTGCTTGAATTCTTGTTTGGATGACCACGAGGAATCTAAACTACCTCTGTATGCTAACTTGTTTGTAAACGGTTACCAAAGAGCTAAGAAAAGTAATTGACCTGACCAGCTCTTTGTGATAACATGTATAAATGTTATCTTTAATTATTTTTGTTGCTCTGGCATTTTTAGTGGGGAATTTATTATCGGAAATAGCCTTTTATAATCACCATGACGAAAAAGGAACAGTGGCTTTCTGCAATCTTCTTATCTTGAACTCTTCTTTTTTAGTGAGTGATTTTTTAGGGCTTTTACCTTAAAAAACTATTAATCGCATTAAAAGATCAAAAAGTAAGATAGACCAGCCAACTTTTATAGCAACCTCGCAATCAGGATTGCCAGGATCTTTAGCCTTAGTTCCATAACCATAGAAAAGCATACCAAAGGCAAACGTGTAGATAATTATGTAAGATAGCAATAACGGGCTCATTTAAATGTCTATGGGTTGACAAGAGATAATAATTGATTTGCTGTTTTCTCCCTCGCTGTTCCAAACTTCTTTTCTAGTAAAGTCTTCGGGTTTAAAATATTTGCCAATTCCAAATGGATTAGGACCCATAAAACAATACAGTATTTTCCAACTGTAAATATCTGAGTCTAGATTATAAACACAGCATAGAAGTCTGGAAGAGAGTTTAGCATCATGCATTTCTATTCTCGGTAACTTCCATCCCTCCAGTTTATACAGTCCGTCTTTAGATAGTAAAGTGGATAAGCTCCAATCTCTGTTGAGTTCTCCTCTCCCAACAATCTCGTTAGCTATGTTAGCACCTAGCCCCCAAGACACCTCAAAAGTTTCTGTATTAGAAAATAATATTAATACAGTAGTAACTGTTTTGGGCAATTTTGTAAAGTCGGAGTTCCAATTTACCATGCTATCTCCAAAACAGGACTGGCCTTTCTTATGAATGATAGCTTGGTCGCTGCCCTCCATGAAATTAACCTGTGTTTAGTGTTTGTACATGAAAACCCAAAAAGGTCCCATACATCCGGACTGTTTATAGCTGATATTTTGTTACCTTTTCTCACAGCTATAAGAAATTCTGTTTCATCTGATAAAGAATCAACGGTAGATACTTCTAGGACAGTGTTTTCTGGAGCACTATTGATGTGGTAATGGAAATCCTCTTCTATAGAGACTTGGGGAGGAGTTATCCCCACCTCGATTTGAGCCCACCCAAAAAGATGAAGGTGTCCTCTATTAGAAATTCCGGATAGATTAAATTGATCGCACTCGATTTCGAAATAAAATCCATCCCCTAATTCGTGCTCTCCAGTTTTGGTTATTCCGGTATCCCAGAAAAACTCTTTGGATTCGTTGTTGTAAAGTAGCAACAGCAAGCGTTCATCAACAGGAGCTTGCTCTAAAATTGAATTCCATGTTATAGTTTGCATACCACCTCTTTTTGTTTGCCTATATTTTAGTTTAACAGATAATGTGAAAGATATCAATACAGAAATAGTTAATTTTTTATATTGTGAAGTTATGTTTAAGTCTAGCGGTACATTAAGATACGGAACTAAGTCGTGGTGGATAACCTTAAAGACTGATGAATCTATTCCGGAGTATTACCGATGGTTTGTGTCCAAGCACGTTCATTACAAGTGTTCTGGAAGTCGTCATGGGTCTCATATAACAGTTAACCGGGGCGAGTTAGAGCCTGTTAACCTAGAGTTCTGGGGAAAATATAATGGGCAAGAGGTTGAATTCTTTTACCATGAATTACAGCATAATAAACTTTATACATGGCTACGAGTGGAATGTGAGTTTTTAAGTAACTTAAGAGAGGAACTTGGTCTTCCTCCTAGGACTCACGGATTCCACTTAACCGTGGCTAGATCTCAATCTCTTTACACTTTTCCAGGAATTAGTCCTGAATAATAAAAATCTCTTCAAACCTGTCTTTGTCTACATAAGTAGCGTCAGTGTTATTTAGAGATGTTACTCTATACTCAGAATCTTTAGCATGCCAAGCTAACGGGTTTTGTTGATCCCTTTCTTCGTATATAAACAATCTTCCGGTTAATTTGTTCTTACATTTCTTTGCCATAGTAAATCCTATATGTCTTGTATAACAGGAGCTGGTTCTGGTTGGTGAATAACCTTAACCGATTTAAACATGATGTGAGGCATTTCTGGGTTTAATCTGGCCCTACCCCTCATTGATGTCAAAGCCTCGCTCTCCTGGTCGTATACGGGGCTCATATTAATGTATTTATTACTCTCTTCGTCTAGACTGGCGACTATGTATTGGGGTTTTAAGTATTTACTCATAGCTTTCTACCATAACTTTCATTAAACTTTCTGCTAAATCTTTGTCGGTAACAATTAATGATCTGATTAAGCATATAGCTTGTTTGGTATCATGAATATTATCAAAGGGTTCTGAAATGGCCTCAACCAAAGAACCGTAGTTCAGTTCAAAACAGTCCAAAGTGTGATTCGGAACTTTGGACACTAAGGAGGAAAGATCTTTGTTACACACATTCACCCCAGAAAGATCGGAAACTTTTTCCATTGATAACATGACCTAATAAAGCTATAGGCCAGAATGTTGCTTTAGAAATATATCCGAACGGGTCTATTTTGGCCTTCTCACCATCTCTGAAACATAACACCACAAAATAGATTAAAGGGATATAGTAGATTATTCGTATTAAAGCGTCTTGTGTGATCATTATAATTCCTTTACTTAAAAGCTAGAGGTGGTAATTCTCCTACTGAGTATATTAAAAACGAGTTTATCACTAAACATAGCAAGAGCACAAGAACAGACAATTGATTAAAGACTGAATTACCCACTTCTCCAGTAACTATTTGTTTATATCTCTTTAGCGAAGAGACTAAGTTCAATAGCCCTAAAAACCCGCACCAAAGTTGTATAAACAAATTAATCGTTAACATTTTTTAAGTGGTTTACCCATTGTGATAACGATACTTCTCTGTATTCTCCGCTAGGAGAAGTGTAGTATACCGCAATATCAAACCCATCAATAATTCCGGAATGAGAGTTTTCTTGGTATGATCCTTTATGAGTGATATTGGGATCATGGATATCTAGAGAATCTCCAACTTTTAAACCAGAGTCCTCAAGCATTTTTACTGCGCCTTCTTTAGTGTTGAGAACTTCTGAGCTATCATAACAGGGTAATCCTGCTTCTTTAAGCTGATTTTCATACCAAACACTAAACTCATCTGGAGTCATGTTTTCTAAATCTTGGACCATCTTCTTCAGGGCTACAGCCATTTTATCCTCAGTCATAAAGCGTCTCCGGATTGGTTGTGTCACGAATTTTTTTATTTAATTTGGTAGCAGATCTTTCGTCTGCCATAGTTTTTACCGCCATAAAAGTCAGGTAATAAAAAGGCTTACCAACAAAAGTGTGGACTATCCAATTTTTATATAGTTTTTTGTAGTTCATATCTTTTCCTTAAAATTCTGGAATACTTAATACTATTGTATCATTATGCTTTACAGCAGTCAACTGACTCTTGTGGACAGGTGCCCACACTTTCTTAAAATGAAGGTTATTAAATGGTTTCTAATAGAATAAGCATGAATTCCGCTAGCAAGACATTTAGAGCGTCATAAGTCACCAGGAAAGCTCCCAGTATATTCATAACACCCGCAAGAACTTCTAATCCGTAACTCTTGTTTTTAGAAATCGCTTGACTTGCATTGCGAAAACATAGTACAGAAAGAACTAAAAAAAGTGCTCCCGGCAAAAATATAGGGATATAACTCATAGGAGCACAATTATTCCCAGTATAATTAAGCCGTAAGCGATAGCTTCAGTTACCTGAGACTCTCTCCATTGTGCCATTTCTTTTTCTTGCTCTTCGGAACTCACAGTAACCTCCAGGGTAACAATTTCTATAAACTCATCTAAATTATAGTCATTAAACTCTCTATAGTCAAATGTTTCTGTTCTACTAAAACCTGCTAACGCATAGTTTCCTTCGAGTATCACTGTAAAACTAGGGTCCTTAAACGCTAACACACACCCTCCCTCCCAAGATGGATATTGAGAGGGAGGTGCTAAATCGGGGAATTTAGAGTACAATCCAGACAAGAATAGTTTAGTTTTGCTGTAGTTATAATCGGTTATAGCTTTGGCACCCCTGTTATTCCAGTTATCAGTGAGTTTTTTGGCATAGGACAGAGAGCCTAAAGCTATGTCTAGGTTAGTTTTTAATTTCAAATCTTAACTCCATATACTCTTTTAACCAAGAGTCATTTGTTGCTACTAAGTTTACCATCCCTTGGGTAGGATCGGTAATATATATTATTGATCTAGGGTTTTGCTTCACGGCCTCTAGTTTTACGTTATCGCTAGAGTCAGGTATGAATTGTATGTTAATTCCGTTTTGCCTTACTGCTTCCAGGTGAATCTCTTCGTCAGGCTTGGGCAAAAATTTAACGCAAAAGGGGTCTAGTCTTACGGCCTGAAGCCATACCTCTTTACTTGAGTCAGGAACGTATTGGATAGCCAAGGGATAATTTTCTATGGCTTTCTGCACCATGCTTTTATATTTTTTGTTCACGTACTTTAATGTGCTACCATCTAAACTGACTGCTAGCATACAAAGCGATTTGGTTTGTTTAGTTACGAACTGTAGTGATCCTGGCCATTTCTTTATAGCTAATTCACAAATTTCTGGAGTTTGGTTAGTAATATGGAATAGAGATCCTGCTGAAGAGGTTATAGCGGTCTCACATAAATCATAACTAGGATTCTTAAAGTACCTAATCAAATAGGGGTCCTGCCTAATCATGTCTAAAAGAGATTCTGGCGATTTCTTGAAGAATTTAACTGTGAATTTGCAGCTAACCTCGATAGCACCGAGTCTCACCGCTTTTTTTCTGATGTTCTCGGTTATATCGTAATGATTGAGTTTTTTATGTTTCTGAAACCACTCTCTTTTTAGATTTAGTTTGGACGCAAAAGAATGTAGTTCTTGCTCTGAATCCGAGAACAAATGGCTCCATCTTTTTTTACGGTGCCGTTTAGGAACAGCTCCTACATTAGGATATAAAATAGGAGAATCAACTAGAATAGCCATTCTAGCTTACTTTGTCAAAAGCGTCTCTTAGAAGAGGTTCCAGATAAATGTGGGGTTCCTTGTTAGATTTGGTTCTGTACAAATAATCTAAATAAGACATTTTAGGAGAGCCTTCTGGTCTACCATATAAGATTTTGCCAGAGTTTATCCAGTATCCGAATTCAACATTAGTCGTAAATCCCGGCATAGTTTCTAAATTCCTAGGAACCCAAAAGACTATTATGTCAGCAATTTCTAAGGCTTGTAATTCCCATTCGACTTGATCTTGATAATTAGGTTTCATTATTCCAGAAGAGAATTCAGGAACGTAAACAACTCCCTCATACCCTAGCGATCCCAGAGCTTCTAAAGCTTTTGGTCTCCACGATTCTACTTCTTGAGATCTAGGAGTGGGTCCGGCCAAAAAAATTCCAGGTGAATTTTCTTTGGGTACTACTGGAAAATCAGAATAGCTAGTAATCATGGTGTCACCGAGAATGTGTATCCTTTATTCCATTCTGCCTTATTAAAGTGTAGATAGCCGATTTTTATTTGAACAGGCGTGAATAAAATTAGATCGGGAGAGAACTGTATAGTTCCCGATAACTCATTGACATGAGATATTGTTCCCGGCCTAATCCCTGAATCCTGGGGTACTTTAACATAAATGGTATCCCCTGATTTTGGTATGGCAGGCCATTGAGATTGATGGGGCGCAGCAGTTACCCTAGAACTAAATTTAACCGGAGCCTTTGGAGGGACTGTGGGGATAGTTAAGCCCCCTATAGGAATAGCATCCTCATAGGGTCTTCCCGTGTGATCTAGGTCTTCTGGTTTATATCTTCTCTCTTCCATAAAATTCCTTAAGGTTTGTCTGAGAATCTCCACCCGTTATTCCAGTTGTTCTTATCGAAAGAAAGGTAATCTCTTGTGACCAAACCGAGTGAGCCTTGGATGTTAATAGGAGCAGCAAAACTTATTCTCTCCGCTGAAGTCATTATAGAAAATACTTTTGTTTTAATCCATTCTTTTTGATATTTAGATATCACATAAATTTCTTGTCCTACAGAAGGCATGAAGGGCCAATGGGCTGTACTAAATCCTGTGGACTCTTTCATCCTAGTTTCCCCTATAGGGACAGCATCTGCATAAGGATTTCCGTTAGCATCTAGGTCTTCTGGTTTATATCTTCTCTCTTCCATAAAATTCCTTAGAGTTCTTTATCTGAGAATCTCCATCCATTGCCCCACTCCCGGACTCCAAAATAAACCTCCGAGAAGCGATGAATTTTATAGGGAGATATTCTTACGGAAACTGGGTATTGGAAATATATTTTTTTAACAGCGCAATTAACGCTAGCCACCCTAGAGATTTCCCAAGTTTGACCGTACGGAGATTTGATATAAATCCTTTGTCCAGAAAAAGGAATAAATGGCCAGTGTGAGGGGGAAGGGAGTGCGGAAACCTCTGATCCTATAGGAACAGCATCTTCATATGGTTTACCATTGCAATCCAGGTCACAAGGGTCGTATCTTTTTTCTTCCATGGCTCCTCCGTTATTGAAATATATCACTACTGTATTTTTATGTCAATATGTTTGGAATACAAAAGGTCAAAAATGGATCTTACAACATACTTTTTTTTAATTGATATAATATGTAGACAAATAATAGGAATTGTATATGGCAGATTATATAGAAATTAAAGGCAAAAAATACGACACCAAGGATTTAGACTTTTCTGGTAGACCTTATCCAGACGCTAAACCTGTTACAGACGGCGTTACCGGAGCGCATAGCACGACTTGTGACGATGTTTTCTGCGATTGCCAGCTCTTGAATTACGAATTCGATATGAGCAGCTTGACTTTCACAGATTAGAGTTATTTAATAAGAAGCTCTTTAGTTCTTGTTATTTCCTTTTCCAAAGCATCTTGTATTTTCTTTTTTGAGGATAACAGAGATATTTCCGAGAGCTTAGCAATCCAGTCTTCTAACAAATTTTCTACGGTCAAGACTCCCGCTTGATTTGGCTGTAAGTACTCCCCGGATTTAGGGTCATAATGAGCTAAAAAATCTTGTTGACTGGACTCTTCCCATTCAGTTGTCTCGAATTCCGCTGGAATCTCCATCAATCTAGGTGTAGGGATTCCTTGATTATCTAGCTCTTCTGCTAAAAATCTTTTTCCCCGGTCAAATGTATTTATTTCTGCTACTATGTGTATAAATCGGTTAGCTTTAGCGTGATAATAGTATTTTAAGTCTTCGAATTTCATTTTTTACTCTTCTTTTTGAGTGGAGTTTTAGAAGTTTTTTTAATTTTTTTAGGAATTTTTTTATATATATTTTCCGAATCGTCCCAATAGATTCCCTTGGGGTACAAGAAAGAATCCCTGTAATATATCTTTTTTCTTAAGGAATCTAGTTGGTAGTCTTGAAGGTGTATATGGAGGTTGGCCCTATTAGTTTTTGACTTAAGATCTTTTATGGTATCTTTTTCTCGTTCGTAACCTAATGTGTCTCCGGCTACAAAGCCCAGGAAAAATCCAAAGCATGCTATCAAAAATAATACACAGCAGTATAAAAATCTAAGATTCATCATTCTCTTCCAATGTAAAGATATCTTCATAATCCGTAGCTATAAGTTCAGGGTCTTTATTATACAAAGCAATGAACTCTTCGTGAATTCTTTTTGTGAGTTCTTCTCTGGAATTGGCAACAGTTTCTATATCGTGATTTGTATCTTCGACTACTAAGGTCCTGTCTGGCCCAGGAAACGGGTAAAAAGTATATTCAATCTTACTAGTTAATGTGTATTTTGGAGTTTTAAACACTTTTATGACTATGGGATTACAGCAGTCCAGGTAGATCATGCCATATAAACTTCCCTCTATCCCTATTTTCTTGCCTTCCTCTTCAAAAAAGTCGAGGATAGGTTTGGAAGCTTCCGGTAAGTCAGTTCCATCTATCTCACCGCTTTCTAGAGCGTCTATTACTTCGTCTTCATCGCTCATTCGTCCACCACCATAACATACAGCATAACTATTACTAAGAAAGGCCAGCACAAGCTACTCAAAGATAGCATAAACAATACTCCTAAACCTTGCGGGGTGCTCTCGAACTCTTCTCCACAGAAGACAATCCATGCCCACGCACAGGTTAAAAAGACAAGAGCTGTAAACAAATAAAGTTGCATGATTTTTTGATTTGATTTATAATGATTATATCATACACTTTTATTAAAGGGAAGAATATGTTACAGAACGTCAAGAATTTTTTAACCAAGTACTTTATAATGTCCGTCGTTTTCGGGGCATTGATCTACTTTATCTCGTTTCCCCTGCTTTTCTTAAGTCCAGGGCCATTTACCAGTTTAGTAATGGGAGCATGTTTAAGCTCTTTGTGGTATGGACACGCAGGAGTTAAGTTATTGCTGGCTCAGAAGAAAGTTAGGTTAGTTGATCTTACAAACAAGGATTTACACAACCTGTTATTTAGTGTGGTTTCTATCGTAGTTCTGTTGTTAGTTTGGTCTAGTATTTAGTTCATTCCCAAGATATATTTATCTTTTCTGAATTATCCTTTTTAGAAAGGATTTTAGCTAGGTATTTCAGACTTATTAGGAACGATCTTATTAACTCGGAATTACTTAGTCCACAATCAGTACTGAAGACTTCTATTTCGTAATCAATAGAAGTCTTTCCTTGTTTACTGGCGTTGGTGATCTCATCTTGAATCTTGGTTAGGTGAGTCTGGTAATCCGGTACGAAGGCTATCAGTCTAGATTCAGAGGCAGTTATCATCTCAGTTATCCTCACCCTCTTTAAAGTTGAGCAAACTAAGTTCCTGGTAAGTATCATTCACTATTCTCAAGGACTCCTCAAAGTTTATCAACCCTTGCTCTGTGGTATTTTCTAATTCATCCTGGTCCTCTTTAGCAGAGTCCTCTAATAACAGGGTGTGAAGGTTTGCTTGGGTTTTCAATCCCTGGACACATCGACTAAGACTTTTGGATTGTTCCTCTAGTCCGGTTTTTACTTTTCTTTGTTTCTCAATGTCTGATTCCAACTTTATAACAAGCTCTCCTAGTTCTTTTTTCTGAGCTTCGTTAGTGAAATCGCTTTTCTTTATTCCCCTGACTTTTTTGGCTTTAGAGACTAATCTAGCTATATCTTTACGGCATTTAGCTTTTCTTTCTAGTAGTTCCGGCTCTATTTTTTTCTCGTAAAGAAGAACATAGTCTTCTGCTAGATTGTCAGAGTTTTTGATAGATCTTAAATAAGACCTGTAGGTACAGAATATTCTGACCATATCTCCAGCTTGAGAGTCAAAAACAGCGAGGGACATAAAACCTAATAAGGATAGTCCAAAGAACCCTGATACCCACAGACTAAAGAAAGACGTGCCAACTGTTAATACTACTCCACCCAAGACTAAAGCTCCCATCGCCTTCATTTGAGGCTTTATACTGTTGTATAAAGACACCTCAAATTTAGTTAACACATTTGAAGGGTCCTTTTTTAATTCTTGGATTTCTTTACACAGGGATTCACTTTCAATTGGAAATGACGCTTGCATTACTTCTCCTTTGTTACTGCTGTTTAGTTTTTGGTGAGACAATTTCAGAAAGTTTAAAAAATAGCAATATACCTAGCCCGAACATATACAGAAAAAATATGAAGCTGTTTTCTCCGCATTCGAGGTAAATTTTATCTGTAGCTTGTCGTATGTGGTCAAAATCTTTATTGCTTTTTTCGGAACACGCCCACTCCACAGATTTTATGAATATTGAAGCTAGGAAGCAATAGATTAAAAGGACGTGCATAAAATTAGCTCCCAAAAAAATAAGGGAGCTAATTAAGATTATATGCGATAAAAATACTGTTTTCCACATAGTTTAATTGTAACATCTTGTGTCGAAGATGTAAACCTCTACTTGTTTCTATATGTTATTCTTCCTTTAGATAGGTCATAGGGACTCATTTCTACGGTTACATTATCTCCTGGGATAATTCGTATAGAAAACTTTCTAAGTTTGCCTGATATATGACATAAAATAATATGATCACTGTCATTAAGCTTAACGTCGAAAGTACCTCCTGGATGCGCTTCCTTAACTTTTCCGTCTACTTCTATGTTACTTTCCTTGGTCATGATTCACCTCCTTTTATCCGTAAAATTCTCCGTTTTCCATAAAATTTTTATATTCCAACCAAAGCTTTCTGCTTAATAGAATATCTTTTAATGCTGTGTGGGGAACATCTTGAGAGTGCCCCATTCTCAAAGCAGCGTTGGATAAACTAACACTCCTATTAGGAAAGAAAGTCAGGCTTAAAGATTCTAAATCCATCGCTCTTATACCCAATCCGTTTACTACATAAGATTTTTTATACTTGCTACACAGCTTTTTTAATGCTTTTAGATCAAAGTCTATTACATTCTGACCTGCTATAGCTAAGTCATAGGGATAAGGATACCTTATTTCTAAGAATTCTTCTAGTAAAGAAATAAATTTTTCGGGCCTTACTCCCTTTTCTTGTACAATTTCTTGAGTTAATCCGTGCAGTTCTTGGGCTTTTGGGTCACAATCGAAGCTTCCGTGATTTATGTACCCATGCAAGGGCTCTTTTAAATCGTTGCCGTGTGCGTCTGTTAATAAGAAGGCGTATTCAAGTATCCTGTGTTTATTCAAGTTTAGACCCTCGGTTTCTAGGTCTACCCATAACAGCAAGTTGTCTTTCTCGTTCTCCTTTTTAATGGAGTAACCGAAGGGCGGTAATATCTTTTCTGGTACGGTCTCTGGTTTGTAATTAAGGATTTCTGTAAAAGGTAAACCTTCTGAATGGTCCCCCGCACCAGTATTATTATTCTTGATGACACAGGTAATAAAAAAGCTGCTCTCTACAAAGCAGCTTAAAAAACTTCTACCCGAGTCCTCTAATTCTTTAAGGACTCCTGGGGATATTTGTGTATACACATATTTTTCGACACCTATTTCTTCGATAGTTTTGTAGACTAAAAAAAAGGAGCCTAAATGCTCCACTGAGTATAATACTGGATAATCCCTTTGGAGATAAATATGATTTTTCTCCGGGAATATGTCAGTAATTTCAATCATCTATTTCGCTTTCGTCATATGGTATAATATCAATATCTAATTTAAATTTTATAGTTAACAGTTCTCCGCAGCCGTCACAATAGATATCGTGAAGACAGAGCCCTTCATTAATAAAGTCATCAATAGTGTTTAAAATTTCTTTCCTATCGTAGGAAAATCCTTGGCCACACTCTGTACAATTAAGCTCTTCCAAACTCAATATCTTGCTCATGTATTTAAGGTTCTACTAAATCATTATCTAGAAGAGTCTTAAACATTTCGTCATCCCGGACTTCAAAATACGGGCAGTTATCTAGGATACCCCATTCTGTTCTTTCGATATCCTGCCCTAGTTTTTCTACGTATCGGTTTACCTTTTGCTTTACTATAAACCTGCCATTTTTCCACTTGTCTTCTAAGTTAGCCCAGTTTTGTCCTTTGGAATGAAGCATTTCATGAACTTCGTCTCTTTTTTCTTGTGAAGTTCCTTAGCACTGAAATATTCTCTTGCAAACATGGATAAACTATTTCTAGCCCAATCCATCTGTCTCCATGCAAATACTTTTGAAACCATTTCCTTGGGGACATTAAAAGCTCTACAGTCAAAAAATCCGTCTTTACCGAAGTTCTTCGAGAATTCTACTGACACGATAGAAGAGCTGACACTACAAATTTTGGCTACATTATAATTAAACCAGGATTCAGTATCAAAGTTCTTGTAATCAGTAACAAGAATGCTTATCTCGTCGCTTTGAAGGTAAGCACACTGAGCCCCCATTATTTCGGAACACAACCTTACCGCAGCTTTATTTAAGCAGTCTGCTAGATTATGGTCAAAGGGCTTCTCACAGCTCTTAGTGAGAGTATGAAAGGCTTTACCATCCAGCCTTAGTATAACTGGGACATGACGGGTTAACAAGAACTTTGATCTGTCCTCATAAAAATCTTTTATGTCGCTTCCCAGTGTCATGCTGCTTCTCCAAACAGTAAATCTTTAAGGCTGTTTCTATCTTTTTTTACTGCCAAGTTATAAACGGGTATTCCCAAGTCCATTGCTAGTCGGATAGCCTGAGCTGTTCCGCCTTTTAACTGGCCTCCCACAGTCCAGCATACCACAAACTCTGACTTTTGGCTAGTGGGAGTATACCCGTGAATTTGGTAAGTATTTCTAGACATACATTGAAAAGCGAATTCGTTACTCATAACTCTGGGCCAATTAGGATGAAATTGCTTGGCTATCTTGGTAGCCCAAGGTTTTATTATATGTAAAGAAGATATAGATTTATTAAAACCGGGCTTTGGTAAATAAATTTCTTTGTATTGAGAGTCGGTTACTCCGCTTTCAAAAGCTGAGTCTGCTCCGGCTGCTCCCCCACTTCTTAAAGTATAGCCTTTAGTCTCTAGTATTCTGGCTATCTCTGCCATGTATTTTAGAACAATTAGGGGAGTTTCTCTGGAACCTATTCCAGCATAATATTTATAGGTCACAGTAAATATAGGGAACGCATTTCGCTAGAGAAGCAGCGGTTTTTATGGTTTCCCAGACTTCATTTTCAGTTAGTGATTTTTGATTTCTGGCTTCTGAATAAGATTTTATATCATTAAAACTGTAAACTAGTTCTACTTTCTTCCCGAATTCGATTAGACCCACAGCAGAGAAATCGAAGGGAGAAAACCAGCTCGAAGGATCGTAACCCAGAGCTTTACTTATTGTTGTAAAGAATTCTATGGGACAGGAAGTTCCTGTTAAATCGTTTATACTAGAGAAGAAAGCTGGACCCTCTTCTAGCTCCTCTGCCAATATTTCGCTCATAAAATATTCTATTGCATCTGAGATAGGGGTTTCAGAGTACTGTCTATATTGTCTGGTTAAATCATCTAGTACGCCTAGTCTATTATACAACACCTTAATATCATTATCAGGCGTTCTACAATACCCGGCAATATGCTCTTTATAAATATTAAAATATTGGATGGTCCGGTCCTCAACATTTGCTAGGTCTTGAATCCGGGTTATTTTTTGGTTATTTATTTCGCTTTGTAGATCTCTTACTGGGGTTAATTCTGTATTAACACTGAGAGAATCTTGGAATTCTTTTTTCTTGCTCATGGCAATATTATACAATATTAATCTGCCATGAGCAAGTTATTCTGCATCAAAGATGACGGGGAGGGCGTGATACCCTATAAATCCAGCCATAAGGGTTCCTAACACACTAAAAAGAAGGGTTCCCCCAAACAAGTAAGTTAGTACAGTAGCAGCTAGATAAGTACCACCCATTGCTAAGCCACCACCAAAAATGAATCCGAGTCCTGTTACTTTCGCTAAGTTCAAAAACATATTTACCTCCTATATATTCTATTATAAGGTGAAGTGTAGGTAGTGTCAATAGAAAAAGCCCCAGTATTTTTCAACCGGGGCTTAAAGATTTTAAATGTCGTCTAGAGCATTAGAACATGTCATACAGTATTCTGCTGAATGCGGATTCTTCTTACTACATACGTCACATATCTTTTTTGATTTAACTGTTTTGGGCTTTAAAACTTTTTTTTACTCTGGGTAAATCCCTTGAGCTGCAAATTAAAAGTTAAAACCTCGCTTTCTAGTGTTCTGACGTAAACGCTAGTGAACTGTTGATCGCTCTTACTACCTTTGACAGTTATACCGTCTTTGATTTCTGCACTATCATATATCAAGAGAGTATTAATGTCAAAAAAGTTCCATAATGGAATCTTTGTTCTTTATATAATAGGTATATAAAAACAAGGCACTAATGGCCCAAAACAGTAGGGTGGTACTTACAGAAAGCGCCCAAATAAAGCCGGTTAGGATACCCACTGGAATAAGCAGAACTCCTAAACTCTGAGCTATAACAAAATAAATGTTAGCCTCTACATAATAGGACATAACTAAACCCACGATATTTAGAATCCAACACAACCCAGAGAGTTTAACCGCTAGGCTAGGATTCTCCATAATGTTAGTAGGAGGGTCTAGGATAGAGATTTTTTTACCCAGAGATTGAGATATGTCATCAACCCACTTGTCCAAGTCGAATTTCAGTTTAAAAGTCTGCTCAGATCCGCATACCTCAGTTTTTATATCGTCAGTTTCAATTTTCATATTGTCTCCTACAAGCAGTATACTGTGACTTCATTACTATGTAAAGATTTTTCGATAATGGGCTGGACTTTTTTCCAGTCCCCTCCAGCTAATCCGCATCCTATTTTTGGAAGTGCTATAGATGAAGTCGGCCACTCTTTATTTATTGTGTCTAAAACTTTTTTCAATGCTGAGTAGTCCAGATGAACTTTACCTCTACCATATCTATATTGTGTATAAGCGTTTATAACAGCTTGATTCAGGGACACAGGAGAAAAGGAGTAGCTACCAAGTTTATTGGTGGCCCCTTTCTTGGTATTAAGATCTGCTTGGTACACATCAGGCCACATCTCTTTGAGTGCCTTGGCTACTCCGGCATTCATATTACAAAAACAATTGCAGCCATGAATAATTAGATCCTCAGTAGCGTCTAACAGGTTCCCTTTTATAATTTTGAGAGTCATTATTTCCTCGACAGAAAGTGAGGCCAGGAAACCCATGATCCATAACTCTTAAAGTAGGTAGCGGGGTTCTTAGTGAAGTTGTTAGGTACAGACCCGTTGCTAACCATTTTATACCAATCTTCTTTGGTGGTAACTTCGTTCTTACTGCACCACTCTCTTACTGTGTCATAATCAGCTAGATACCTACCTTTCTTTCGGCCTTTTTTAGCTTCTTCGGAAGTACCGAAGAAATCGTAAGCCCCTCTCCACCCACGATTTTTGTAGGATCTATGTAAGTTTTTTGGGATATTGAAAGGTATTTCTCCGTCTTGACAAGCCTTATACCATTCGGTCATGGATGAAAGGTTGTTTTGATGAGCAAACTCTCTGGCTTCTTCTATAGTTACCCACCTATTACCAAAGCACTCTTCCAAAGTCTTTTCATAAATTTTAGTAGGTATTCGGGGTAAAATTTTCCTGTCAGGTCTGTTTTTCCTGAATTTTTCCCATTGTGTTAAGTTAAATATTTCGTTTTCTTCTGCCAAAGATCTAAAGTCTTCAAAATTAAGTAAAGAGGTTCCTAAAAAAGTTTCCCAGTTTACCCATCCTTTGTCCTTGTAACTTATTTGAGGTTGCTTAGCTACCCCTTTAGGCTTGACTAATTTTCGCCAGTCATCTACTGTTCGGGCAGAACAGTCTTGAGCGAATTTTTCTGCTTCCGAATAAGGAACTAAGTTCATACTTCTTTCGCTACCAACCCCCAAAAAATCTGGCCACGACACCCATTCAGAGGAGTACTTTGTATTAGGACTCTTAGGTATATTATTAGGGGTGTCCTTTGATTCCGACCACTCTAAAGCAGTGGCAATTGAACTGGCTCTAGCCCAGTCTCTGGCTTCTTTGAAGGGCAAGAAATTGGAGCCTCTACGTCTTTTTGGTTTGGTATTAAAGAAATCCTTAGCCGTGGTCCACCCTTTATTAATATAAGAAGTTAGGGATACTGGTAATCCTGAAGGAAAGCTTGGATCTTTTTTAGCCTTCTCTTTCCACTCAGCTAGTGACTGGATGTTATTAGCCCGTGCCCATTTTTTAGCTTCTTGAATAGACTTTCTTGATATACACCCAAAGAATTCTTTGTGGGGAAGACCATAGATTTCGGGATCTTCCGGAAGATCGTCGGGAGTGTCTTCTCGGTCTACAAAGTTCTTCCACCCCTCTAACGATTTTATCTTGTACTTGCTTACATATTCTAAAGCTTCGCTCAAGGGCAAAAATGATTCTAACATATAAAACTCCTTTGTATAGATTATAACAGGGAATTTAGTTAGTGTAAAGAGTGTTTTATGGTTTTCTAGTTTTATTTCTACGTCTTCTACGCATGTCTTTTCGTTGTTTTACTAGATGAGATAGTTCCTCACGATATATATCAAGAAGTCTTTGTCGTTCTGCTCTAATAGAGTTGACAAAACCGACTGCGCAAAGTAAAGCTACTATAATTAAAACTGGCACTATCATCGTAGAACTCTTGGTATAAATGATCGTCGATCTTACTCACCTCGTTTTAATTATAGTTCTTAGCTATCCAGGTGTCTAGCTTGGGAAACAAATTAATGTCATTATAAATCTCTGATTCTAATGAGCCTTTTAATTCGTCTGTTAAAGCGTTCTCAAATTCTACTCCCCATTTATGATCTGGGTCTAAGAGTATAATATAAATTCTACTTACTATATAGTTAGTATATTCCTCTTTAAAATCTAGTAAGCTTCCTATTGCTTTCAGAGTACTCTCTATATACAGCAAGCTAACTTCGTGTAGAACACCGTACAAACATACAAACAGATCATCTTCATGCGAGAATTCATATTTCTTCGCAGATCTGATTATATTATTTTCAATTAAGACATCACAGTTCTCGTCTAACAGTAGAGCTTTGAAGATGCCTCTGATGTTTTTCCTTATTTGAAACATGGTATAGTCGTCTGGAGTATAGTTTTCCTCTAGTATATAAATAAGAAGCCTCTTGGCGAATCTTCTGTTTATCTTTTTTACCGTGTCGGAAAGAGTTTCTATTTGAAAATTTGTAACTAACATTTCAACTATACAAGAAATTGAAAAATTATGATCCCTGAATTATTTCTAATAGATTTGAAATATCCTATTAAATTATGATAAAATGGACTTATATTCAATTACTGAATGGTAGTTATAGAGGCAGAAATGGAAGATAAATACATAACTAAAATGCTGGGAGAGGATGCTATAGTCCACCACGCAGAAAAACTGGAAGCAAACTTGGCAAGAAGTCTTAAAACTTTTTTGGTCAAGCTAGAGTTCCGTTTGTATGAAAGCCCGTTGAAACCTGTTGCAGAAGATATTCTTTATAGAGATCATGTGGACTGGTTTTCCAAGGCTTTTATTGAGTTAGGTCAGTTTGAAGGCTGGTCTAACGAAGAACTTGAGTCTGTGATCAAAGACCTTTTTAATTTAAAAGGCGAGTTTATGAATTCCCTTTATAAACTATGGCAATCCCTGGAGTACACTCCAAAAAACCGTACTCTAAAAGATAATGTCCTTTATTTCAGTTTGGGCCTAGCTATCTAGTCTATAGATGTTTTCCCGTTTTTTGTAGAAATAGGATTTATAGAGGTTTTGTTATTATTATCCTCTACAGAACATCTTTCTTCAAATAGGGATTCCCTGCTATTCTCTGACTCAACACAATCAAAATGGGCGAACAAAGTTTCTGTGGCTGTCGAGTAAAGTTCGTCTATGCTATCATAGCTAGTTAACACGCCATGGCATATTGAACAAAACAGGATTTCATAGTCAGAAATATCGTAAGCTTCTCTTATTAGTTCTATATCGCTGAGTAGATTATTAGCTTCGTCTCTGTACAGACAGTCGTCATGAGCGTACTCTACTTCGCCTTCCTCAAAAAATAAATCCAGGAAGGAGGACTCATCATCCTCTAATCGTCCACCACAAATACTACATCGTTTATTCAATCCCACAATTCAAGTCTGAATAAATTTATTATTATGGCTTGTTGAGCACAGAATTTCCGTTTTTTATACCAAAAAATAGGGCTAAGGTACTTGGTTAGAAGCTTTTCTATTCTTGTAGTGCCTGATCCTAAAATTTTATCTATCAAGAATCATAGAAGCTATAATTCCTACCACTCCTATTGATCCGGCAATACATCCAGTTGACTGGGGAGCTATACTAAAAACTAAAGTAGCCACTGAGAACCCAGTGAGAGCTAAGCTAGCATTCATTAAGATTTTTTTGAAGTCTTCCATATTTACCTTCCTTTATATAATTCTAACACAGCTTGTTTTCTAATGCAATAAAGAACTTGGATTATCGGTAAGGAGTTTTTCTTTCTGGGCCACACCCTTTATGGCAATATACCATTCTGCTAGTAGTTCTCCCTGGATTTCGTATGAAAGCTCTAGACAATTCGCTTGAAGACACACAATAACCGCAAAAGTGGCAATACACGTTCTTATGTAGTGTACGGTTTTTAGGTCTGTAATCTTCTTCGTTCATATGGGTTTTATTCTCGTTATTATCAGTGTCCACGCCATAATCAAGACAGTCGGCGTGACAGAAATATGCGGTATCAATACTGAAATCCACCCCTTGTTCCCAGCTTCTTATTGGTCCGTGGCATATCTCACAGTTTTTATTGAATGGATGGGACATTATAAAAGAACTCCTCCCCCACATAGATTAACTGGCAAAGGAGAATCCTTGTCTCCAGGGTATCTGGCTAGCGTAGGGGTTAGCTCGGAAAATGTCTTGGTGTAGTGATTGCCTTGGTGAGAGACTTGAAGCTTTATTGTTTTAAAAGGAGAAACGGGCGTTACCACAGGAGGTTGCTCAACTTTGTATTCCACAGTCTTAAATCCTTGGTCTGCCCAAAATTTATCTCCTACTTTAAAGTTTTCGATGTCTCTTAAATATAGCATAATAAAACGATATGGGACGAATACGAGTTAGCGAGTTTTTGTTATTTTAGATGTTTGATTCGTGGTCCCAGTTATTCTCTTTTAACATATTGTAGTTTATATAAAGTGTTTTGTCAACACTTCAAGAAAAAAGAAATGCCCCATGTAGGAATCGAACCTACCCGGTCATAAAGACGGCAGATCTACAATCTGCCCCGTGTCCATATCGGTATAATGAGGTGTGTTATACTTAAATATAGTTAATAACTATTAAAATGTCAATAGCTGTTTTTATTAATAGCTGTTTTTATTAATAGCGTTTTTAATAGCTTGTATGGCGTCAAATCTAAGATCGTGTTCTACATAAGCATTTCTAGAGGGGTCCCATAAAAAGGACAGATCAGCCATATATACGTCCCTAGCAGTAACTTCTTGTTGAATAGCCTCAGTTTTAGACATGAGAATATTAAAGGAGCTTTGTTGAGAGTCAGATTTGGAGGACATACTGGACAACTTTTCAGATAGCCTGTCTATTTGGGAGTCTCGTTTTTCCAGCAAACTGGCAAGCTCCCTCTTTTGCCTTAAAAACTCTTTGGGAACCTTAATTTCGGTTACAATCCTTTCTTTGACAACTATTTTAGGGTTAAGAGTTCTTCCTAGCCCGAAAGAGCTTATAGACAAGAGAATTAATCCCGTTATTAACAAGGCTTTTCTCATCACAGCTCCTCTAGTTCTTTCTTAAATTGTCCGTTAAGAATTGGGAATCTACACCATGTTTTAGGGTCCAGGCTTCTGTCGTCTAAATGGAAGGCTGGAGCATATCTCTCACGTTTCCACTGATTAATAGACCATAACCTAAAAAATTTCTTTGCCCATAGTTTCAAGGTTTCTAGGTCGTGATCAAAATTACTGCCAAGAAGTTTTAAAATGTCTTTAGGACTTCTTTTATAAAGGAATGCTTGTTCCTCTATAAAGTTTAAAATAGGATAAGGCATTAAATCGTCTTCATCAGTCTGCTTTCTGGGCTTTAATTCCGCTGTTGGCTCTTGTTCAGTGATAGGGCTTAGCCAGTGGTGATAGTTTTTAGCCTGCAATTTAAGCCATTCCAACACTTTCTCTTTACTTAGTCCTGCGATAGGAGCTAAACCCCCAGAAGTGTCCCCGTCCATGCTGACATACCCAACAGCAGCTTCACTCCTGTTGGAAGTGGTCAAGAGTAAGGCGTTTTTAATATTAGCTATCATCCAAATACTAGGAGATCTCACTCTTGCTTGAAGGTTTTGAAGAGCTATGTCGTGATTTTCCCAGGATAACTCAAAACCAAACTCTTTATCTATTATTTCTTGGTATGCCTTGAAAATAGGATCTACATCAATAGACCTAAAATCCGCTCCTGTATTATCACATAATAGCTTAGCCATTCCTTCAGTGGTTTCCGAGCTGTTCTCAGTAGCTTGATACATACAAGTCAGAATTAGTCTGGTAAGATCTTCACTCGTATACCTAAACATATCTTTTTTGAATTGAGGGAACATTGTGATAAATTCTTCGGCACTAAACTCCGTAGTAATTATTTGAAGCATGTTATGAACAAGTAAAGCTACACAAGAGCTATCTGCTCCACCGCTAAGACTTACAACATATCCTTTAGACCCAGTTTTCCTCAAGTAATCTTTTAAACCTAGAGAGACAGCGCAAGAGATTTCTTCTAATTCGCTCCCGCAAGAAATCTCTTGCGCTGTTATAACAGGAGCCTCGTTAGTACAAAAATTATTAGTTTTTATTACCGGGTAATCTTGGAACCTTTTACTAGAGACCTGAGCCCTGAGAAATTCATTAGCTTCTAGCTCAACTACTGCACTAATAATACCGTGATCCCTGAATGAGAACCTTTCTTCCTCGGCAATGACTTTATTCTGATTAGCTATGATACAACCACCATCATAAATAACCCGACCTGATTCACAACCCAAAAGATTGGAATATACGTATGCACAACTAAAAGCTCTAGATCCCTCCAGGATAAATTGTCTCCTGAGATTATGTTTGTTCATACTAAAATGAGAAGCGCTAGGATTTAGTATTAAGTGGACTCCTCGCTCAGCTAAATTTATTCCTGGTCTTTTATAATTCCAGCCGTCCTCACAAATTTCGAATCCAAATTTTATACCTCCGGACTCAAAAACTAGGTCTCCAAATTTGATGTGGTCTTTTATTTCGATTATTTTATTTTCTTCCCAAGGAGTGAACCAGCGTCTTTCGTAGTGAATTCCTTCGTTTGCCAACCTTTGTTTTGGTACAATTCCTACAATATTTCCGTGTTGTATTACGGCTACACAGTTAAAAAGCTGGTTGTTAACCATTACGGGCAGTCCAACACAAATAATCATGTGTCTCTTCATGGCAGTAGGGTGATAGGTGATATCCATCAAGGCTTTCCAGCTTCTGTCTAAAGTCTCTTGCCTAAGAAACGCATCTTCGCATCCGTACCCAGAAATACATAACTCAGGGAAAACAATAATTCCGTTATCAAACTTTTCACAGTCATCCAAAACTCTTTGTATTCTGGAGACGTTACCGTCCCAATCGAGCGGGGTTTGGTTGATAGATACGGCTACGGTTCTAACGGATTTCATTACTAAGATCCTTTCTAATTTTCATAAGTATTTTACCCAGAAAATTTGTCCCCTCCCCGGTTTTTAAACAAACACCCCAAATTTTATCCCCGTGGTAATTCCCTTCTGTGAGTTCTTTATTTCCAGTTTCCAGCAGGAGATTTGACAAGAAAGAGTCTTTAGAGAACTTTTTTCTTAGCAAATATTCCATGACATCTTGCTTGACCTCTTCCCAATCTTTCCTTAGGACGAGACTTCCACCCATTCTTTTAGATTCTCCGGGAGTGCCTTGATTTTTTACCTCTAATCTAACGGCTCTGTCCAAAGATTTAGCAGCTTGATAGGCGTGTTCCATGGAAGGGTATTGTATACCCATGTCGTCAACCACAAAACTAGGGTAAAAATTACTAAGGAAAAAATATCCTTTGGTAAATCTATTTATACTCATACCATCTCCTTTCCTCTATTATAATAGGAATTAGATGTATGTGTCAATGTTTTTAACTACAGCCTTTATCTCAGAAAAAACATCTGCTCCTGATTTTTCAGTGCAAACAGTTAAAACAGGATATTTCTTCTTGAGTTCTGTGATTATAGGTTTAGTTATTTCACTAAAGATTTTGAGCCTTTTATTGATTGTTCTTAGGGAATCATCAGGTCTTTTAACCAAACGAGCTGTAGGGTGAAGTATACAAGCCCCTTTAGAGTTGGCTCCGCATACCTTACACACTCTACGATCCAAAAGCCTTTGTATAGAGGTCTGTTCAGAGCATCGTAGGTGGATGACTAAATCAAGGGGAAATTGTTTTAGGTTGTTCATCACATACCACGCTTGATCTATAGTACGTGGAAAACCGTCCAACACGAAAGGTGATTCTGTAGACCCTATTTTTTCTTGAACAAGTTTAGTTATTAGGTCAGAAGACACAAAGTGGCCCTGATCAATAATGCTCTTTATATCTCTCCCTTGATCAGTATCTTGGTTAGCTGCTTCCCTTAAAATATCCCCTGTTGATAAATGAGAGTATCCTAGAAATTCAGATAATAACAGGGATTGAGTGCCCTTACCAGATCCGGGTATTCCAACAATTGTGAGTCCCATAATCAAACTTTACTAAACTCTATGTCATTTGTCCGCAAAAAGTCCAGCAAGTCAATAAGTTCCCTTCTTATAAAGTCCAGATTTGTTAAAGATTCATTCCTGGAGTAGCAAACCAAGTCCCCGCATAAGTGGACTCCGTTATAGCCAAAATTTTCAATAACAAGATTTTGACCCTCAAAATATTTTTCTACCGCAATCTTAGCTCTTCCAACTGGAAAAGCATACCCCGAAGCAAGTCTGGGATGTACAGTCTCTTTGAACAGAACGGATAGACTTGCACCTCTTATTATGGTGGCCTGTCTTGTGTTGTTTTTTATCGGTCCAAGACTAGCCCTAAAAATTTTTCTTAATGGTATTGATACTCTGAGCATCATTTTCTCCTAATCACTTTTAGGGATTTTTTCCCTAGTTGAAGAACAAATAAATCTTTTTCGTATTGATCTTCTATAGATATATCATGATTTACAGTCTGTTTATTTATTGAAACAGCATTTTCTGAAAGTTTTCTTCTAGCTTCACTCAATGATTTAACTAGGCCACAAGACCTAAGTAGTTCGGAAATCTTTTTTTCCTGGTCTGCGACATGACAGTCAAAAAACTCTAGGTTAGCTATCATTTCCTCTCTAAGCCCTTTGAACAAGTATTTCTCTGTTAAGTATTTGGATTGTAGCTTTAAAGCCCTCACACACCCGTTACCGTGGACCCAGGAGGTCATCTGCTCTGCCAGAAACTTTTGGCACACCCTTTTATGAGGTTCTGAGCTAAGATGGCCACTAAGAATTTCCCGTTTCTCAGGACTCATCACACATAAATTATCTATTAAATTCAACACTTCAGAATCTGGAGTATTAAACCAGAACTGGTAAAACTCATGAGGACTAGTCCTATTAGAATCGAGCCAGATTGTTTTATTTCCAGAAGTTTTTCCGAATTTGTTTCCGTTTTGATCGAGCAATAAAGGAAATGTTAACCCGTGAGCCTCTTTACCGTGAATCTTCCTTATTAAAGAGATTCCAGCAGTGATATTTCCCCATTGATCAGAACCGCCTATTTGAAGGCTACAGTTTTCTGTTGAAAAAAGAATCTCAAAATCTATGGCCTGTAATATCTGGTACATAAATTCTTTTAAAGACATACCTTGATTTGAATCCAGCCTTAATTTTACTGATTCCTTAGATATCATATCATTGAGTCTAAAGAATGATCCGTATTTGGTTAAAGTCTCTGTGAAACTAAGAGTATCTAGCCATGAGCTGTTTCTAAGGAATCGAAATCTCTGAATAGCCAGAAGACTCGATAACTGTTTCTCGATAGACATAGCGTTAGTCTCGCAAGAACTCTCATGTAACCCCGCCCTTTCCTCGCTCTTACCACTAGGGTCTCCTATTTTAGCTGTAGTATCTCCTACTAATACGAGGGCTTCGTGACCCTTTTCTATCAGACTTCTTATTTTATGAATGATAGGTAAGTGGCCTACATGTAGAGAATCCGCTGTAGCATCAAACCCACAATAAAATTTAGTTGGTATGGCTAAATTTAAATTTTCTGTGCAGTTTTTTATCAGGTTTCTGGATTCCCACTCTTTTAGAATAGTCATGCTTACATTATTACAAAGTAAGCGAGTTTTGTCAATTCTTTTGGTCAGGAAACTCTATCGTTTCGTGTTCGAATAGTCCTATGGGCTTGTGATCCAGCAACTTAGAAGTGTAGTTCCTCACTCTGTAAAACATCTCTTCTGACACTTCCTTGTTAGAAACAAGGGTTTCCGTGGAGTCTTTAACCTGGACATAAGAGATAAAGAAGTTTGCCTTAGCATCTTCAACATAAAATTCCGCTGTGTCCTCGAATCCAGCTTTCTTTTCTTTAGTATTTAAGCCTAGTGCTCTCCAAGCTGTTTTGTTGGATATTGAGTCGGGGAATACACTGAAGAATCTTACAGTAGCAATTCTGTTTCCCATTCTATTGGAATAATGGTTATAAGTACTTTTACCTACCTTTTTCCATTTGTAGGTGTACTTGCTAGGAGTCCAGTCCTCATCTGAATCCCAGGATTCTCGGGAGATCTTTATGTAATATCTTACGTGTTGAGACTTTAATACCTTTTTATGGAATTGGTCCAGTTCTCTGAGAGTTTTGAGATTAGCATCATATTCTTGTTTCGTTTTTTCGGCATCTTTTTTGGACCTTGAGGGGTTATTCGCAAGCAAAAGAAGATCTTGTGACCTACTCTCCACTTCAGAGACAAGGGAATTAGATAGAGACCGTATAGAAGTGAAGAATATAGACATATCTTTTATTGCTTCAGCTTGACCAGGATACTTAGTGCTGTATGTGCCAGCTCGATGTAAGAAGTCAACAACTAAATTCCCTGTGAACTCACTACTAGCTCTCAGTTGTTCTTGATATACACTAGTATTGCTCATGATTTCTTTCATGCTAGAGACTTTTTTAAGAACTCTGTCTGTGTGCTCTCTTATATTGACCAGCATCTTCTTGACTAGTATACAATTTTTCTTTATGTAGTTGTTATGCTTCTCTGAGTTGTTTTCAAAAGTGGGTGTCACTTTAGTATTAAACTCTGCTTTGGCAGCATTTAAAATTTCTAAGGCCCTGTCCATTCCAGCGGTCCACCCGTCTTTACTGTCATATTTTTTAAATGATAATACTCACTGGAATCCTTAAATTCTTGGAACTTTGTTTGATTCTTAGACAACCTCTTCTGAGCCATGAGCAACTGTTGCTCTGTTTTTTCATATATGAGTACACTCTGAGAACTTAAACCCCAGTCTCTAAGAAATAGCCATGCCACCAGGATAATTACACCGGCTCCAATAGCCCAGTTTCTTCTAGTCTCTCTTTGTTGCTCTGCGTAAGTTTTATATCTGTACATTATATTATCCCTTAATCTTAAGTTTTAGTAGATACAAATACCCCAAAGCTATGCTATACACGTATTTCCCTATTAGCGGAGCATTCTTTATTGTCTTCCAGCTCTCATGCAAATCGAACATAATATCCGGAAGCCTTTCCTGGTAATACTCCCCAAGAGCATTAATAAACTCTTTAGAGAACTCCAAGTCTATGAGCATAGACTCTACTTCCTTAATCTTTTGCTCGTCTTTTTGATCTCTGGAGTTCTCGTGTTCAAGAATCCTGGTCCATATAGATATTCCGATGGATGTCCAAGCTCTACTGGATACTAAAAATACCACGTAAACAATCATGGGCAAACAAAATATTAGTACTGCATAAAACAAAATGTTTAAAAGCATGACATTCCTTTTATTTGGAGAACCTTTTAAAACCGTTTATAACTAGACTTGATTTCAAAAATTCGTTAGTCTTATCAACATATTTTTGAACGGTCATTCCAGACTCTTTAACATACACTTGATCTAGGAGGCAAGACTCTTTGAAAAACTTTCCTAGCTTTCCTAGCAGAATCTTTTCCTGGAGATGTTCGGGCTTTCCTTCCATCCCTTTCAATTGTTTTCTAAAAACATTTTTCTCTCGTTCCAAAACGTCTTCTGGAACGTCTTCTTTCGACAAAGATACAGGAGCACAGGCTGCTATCTGAAGACAGATGTTTTGAGCAAACTCTACATGACCATCATCAGTTACATCCAAGGAACCGATATCTACCAAAACTCCAATAGAATTATTGCTATGAATATAATGTGCTACATGTGACCCTTCCAAAGTGTAGAAGTCTTTTATTACAACGTTCTCTTTAACTTTAGATTTAATATCTGAAATAGCATCTTGAATAGCTGCTGAATTAGCACAGCCTTCAGTGTCAGTAAAGCCTTCTTCATTTATTATTTTAGCTATTTGGATTCCGGAGCCACTAAAAACTGAGGATTGCGCTACAAAGTCAGTTTCACACGCTAAATGTATCATTGTTATAGAAGTAAATGATCCTGCCCAGACGAATATGGCCCCTTCAGAGGCATTTCTGGAATCTAGCTTCTTGGAATAAGATCCATTAACTCTCAGGTAGTCTTCAGCTTTCTGTGTATCCCAGTTAGTTGCGTCCAGCGCAGTTTTACATTGGGTGAACCCTAGACCAGTGGTTTCTCGGAGCTCTTTTAATTTGCTTAGATCTGCTTTTTTATTCATGTCTTGCTTTCCTTTATCAAGTTTTGTATAATCTTACCATATAATTTATTTTTTTGGAAGGTGTTATATGTCTGTCAATTTAGATTCCTTTAAATCCGATATTACCAAACTAGAAGTTACGAAGAAATTTCCTGACGATCCTAGAGGAGTTCCTACCGACTCGGACCTAGAAGAATGTGTTCTTACCATAGGAAGTTTTGGAACAGGAAATGTCCCAGAAAATATATCGGAGATATTCAAACTTCTGTATTGTGCTGGTACTCCTTTTGCTCTGACTCTTGAGTTTGTTAGCTTTGTTGTAAAAAACCATTTGTCTGAGATACATCCAGTTTGTTCTGAGGCTTTATGTCTTATTTCGTCAGCATATATGGTAAAATCCGGCGACATAATCCAATAACCTATAAAGCTTTGTTTAACTGGGTTTCCAGTTCCAGGTGATTCTTGTAAGTTTTGCTGCATTCTTTCTTAATATCTCTGAGCTTATCGGAGATAATAGTCAGCCTGTCTGGGTCCAAGTGTTTCCTGCTTTGTTGCAGTAGAAAGTCATGGCTCAGTGCCAAAATCTTTCTATCTGTTTCTAGGTATTTGACCCTTTTGTTCAGTCCTTCTACTTTTTAAACAGATCCACGTTTGATGTTTTGTAACTGTCAATAACAAAGAGACACGCAGACACAGCAATCACAGAGATAATAGAGAATGCTTCAATCATAGTATTCTAGCTCCTTCGTATTCCCAATCGTAAGTCAGCTTTCCATCTGGAAAGAAGATCAGTTGTCGTACGGTCTCTTCTAACGGATCTCTGGTCAAACAATTCTTTAAACACAGGTTTTGTCCGTCAAGGTCAAAGACCTGAGCACCATGAACGAGATTAAGAAGTATAGTTCCCCGGCATCTAACTGTGTTAACGATCTCAACATAAAACTTCAACGAGTTTTTATTGATCCATCCAGACACTTTCGAGTTTTGGGTATTACCCGAGTTTGTCATAGGGCAATAAGACACTTGCTCTACTCCATTCTCCTTGGCGAATGCCGTTAGTTCCTGTAGCTTTTCATAGGTATCTATGTATCCTTGAACACCTACACAACTAAGGCGAACTGTAAAACCTTTTTCATGAAGCAAACCAATAGTCTCTGATAAATCAGGGTAGTCTTTACCTGGAGTATAAATTTCAGAGTTTTTTTGGTTATCGTAATGGACGATACTGATACAAACTGTATTCAATCCTTTCTCGTACCAATTACTTAGGTAGCCTTCGTCTCTCAATTCACGAGCCCTGAGCATATTACTTTGGAGTTCTATGAAAGGGAATTCCCTTTCTTTGATATAATTGAGGTAATCTGTAATTTGCCGGGGGGCAAGAGTGGGCTCTCCTTTTCCTGTAATGAGAATTGTAGTTACTCCAGCTTTTTCGGCAAACATAAGGCTCTTCCTTAAATTGCGGGAGTTTATCTCTACACTTTTAGTGTTCTCAGGATTAGGGGTCATTTTACTTACACAAAATGGACATTTTGCTTAGCATGCTGGTGTACCCGCTACTAAACTCATGGTTTGAAACTTCATTTTATCTCCTTGGTTATATCTATAGTAATATAAATTTAACTAGAAGTCAACAGAGTTTCAATCTTGAGGAACATTGAATACGACTTTTTTTCCTACTTTAATACTTTTTAGAGTACTACTATCAGGATGTCTGTCGTAAGTTACTGGGAATATTTGAGTGCCCTCGGCTGTAGTTTGGGTCTGATCTCCGAAAATGTCATAAACACGTTTTTCTATCACATTCCCCTCGCCATCTAAGTGAGAGAGAGGTCTTCCTTGAAGATCGTATTCCAGAGTAAATAATATACCCGTTAGATCTGAGTGAATTCGTCCGCTTAGTTGTCCATTGGAGTGATACAGAAAATCAATCTCAAAGGAAAAGTGCTCTATTCTACTAACCGTGTCGTTCGAATAAAAATACACATCAGAAATAGAATCAAGACAATTTAAGGTCTCTTCGCAACCGTCTAGAGCAGGAAGACTGGAAAGCAGGAAAGGATCTATTGTGATGCCCTTTAAAGTTTCGAGTGGAATATCTAATAAGTTGTTTTGGCCTAGAAAAGAGATAAATTCACTGCTAGATCCAATACTTTCTAGTAAGGCTCGGTTCCGCCTGGAGTTTTGGGTTTCTGGCTTTTAGAGTGTCTCTATAAATTTAGAAATATCTTCTTTTATTCCTATTGAGGATTGAATTACAGTTTGCCTATTTAAATCTGATAGTTCATCCTGCATACCTGAGGCTGCTTCTATAGCCTCTTGAATAATTTCCCTCAAAAGTTCAAAATGGCAAACAGTGTCTATAGGATTTTTAGGTCTAAATTCATCTTTACTCATAACTCTCCTTCATTTTATCTAGTATAACTAAGGACACTAAGAATTGTCAATACAACAGACTAAATTTGATTAAATTTGTGAGATATGTTAGTATCTGACTCTTACTAGTTATGAAACAATCAGAATTTGACGAGTCGTGCCTTTGGAAGGCTGTTTATGATTTTATCCAGACCACATACCCTGGAGCAGATTTCCATACTGAGTATGGACATAGAGATATAGTTGTTTTTCACCAAGGACAAGTAATCGAAATAGAGCTTAAAAAGACCTTTAATAAAGACTCTATTCTTCAAGGATCTGATAGAACAGTACATCCTAAAGCCAATTTGATATGGTTAGCCACGTCTACAAATTTTATGACCAGGAAATGGAAGTACTATAACGGAACTAAAAAACTGCTGTCAGCATTAGGTCTTGGTTATATTTTTGTGAATATGACTAACAAACGAGCGTATCACACAAATCCTGGAGGATGGGATACGTATGCCATTCCTAAAGAACAAGATCCTAAGCCGAGAGATATCCACAAACAAGTTACTGACACCATAATGTTTAAAGACTTATTAAGACAAACTCCTGGTGTGACAAAAACAGCTCACTACACAGAATTTAAGGGTATCCTTGAAAAAATGTATTATGAAATAAGAGAGATCAAGTCTTTCACCAAGAAAGAATACGCCGAAAAAACTAGTATTAAGTGGAATCCTAGCACTCTAAAAAATTATCTAGAAGATTTCTTTTATGGGAAGATGGGAATCCTTTCTAAAGAGAAAAAAGGCCGTTCTTTTTTGTATACCTATATTCCACATACCCAAGAAGAAGTGTATAATAAGATAATGAGTATGAAAATAGGTTCTTAGAGGAGAGTGCTGTGAAAACTTATAAAGTTACCGGGCCAGGAATACGGGATAATTTCGTGTTAGATGCCGAGTCCCCTGTAAAAGCTATAGGACTGATTAGAAAAGCTAAATATTTATTGTATGTTGAAGTCTCATCCAGTTAAGTATGAAGAGGCTTCTGGTTATGTCAATCTAAAATTGTATAGTGATACTTTCCCTTACGAAGTTTTAGGGAAAAGAGGCAAAAGCTCGTTTCTAATTCGGCCCCTTAAAACAGAGAAAAAGAGGGCTCCAAAGATTTTGCCCAGGATTGGGAAATAACCAGTGACCCAGAAGAGTTTGGGGTAGAGGTCAAGGCTAGTCCAGATCACAAGTTTGTTTATACAAACGGAATCAAGGCTCCATTTTCACAAGCTCCTCGAATGATTTTTGATCATAACTTCTAATGCTATAGCAATTAGATTCAAGTATACTAACAAATAATCCTGCTTTATTTGTATCTAGCGCTATTGAGTCTTTAAGGTTTACTTTATGAGAAACCCTAGAAGATGCTTGAATAAGAGTTAGTTTTCCTTCGCTAAGCTCTCTGGCATCCCAAACGCTGATATCCAGCATTCCGTAACCACAACCTCGTGTGACCACAATATCGTGATCTCTGTATTCATGATCTTCGACATCTTCTAGCCAGGAATCCTCAAAGTCACATTCATCGACACAGAAATATCCGTGAGGTATAAATCTGGGTATATAGAATTCCCAGTATTTGTAGCCACTAGGATCTACGGGGTCCATAATAACAGGACCCCCAGACCATACTAGCTTTCCGTCTAGTATTTCTAAGCTCATGCCACCGCCTTCTCTTTTACCGGAGTAAGATCCCCATTTAAAATAGCCTCTTTGTGCTCGTCAATCTTTTTTTCATAAGGGAAGTTATCTTCCCCAGGACTTTCAATCTGCTCTCGGGTCTTGCCCCTTACCTCACAATAAGCGATATGCAAATGCCTGTAATTGTAGCTAAGGTGAAAAAGCTTGTTCTGCGTAATCCATTGCTTTATAGCAGGATTCTTGAGATCTGGCTTAACAGATCTTATCTCAGAAGCTAGGTCTTTTAGTTGTTGCTTTGTGATTCTAATGTTGTTTGTAATACGTGGATCTTTCATTACGTCTCCTTTATTAGACATATAGTGAGAACTTCTTGAAGAAGTCTCGTTTAGGTGAATTTGCTGGGATAGGCTTTGTTGCCAGAGCTGTTAAAGAGTAGTTTAAATCAGGCTCTATAAAGTTCCTGAATTTAATACCTGATTCGTTTAATTCATCTATTAAACGAATCAAACGGAATTCATTTTTGACCTTTACTAAAACTAAATGTGGATGTTGATCCTCATCGTTAAGGTAAGATCGTGTGGATTCTATACAAGCGTGAGAAGCTTGTACCGCTATTTGTGCCGGGGTTAGATCGTGTCTAATCACGACATAAATATAACTATGGTTCTATGTGTCCGTCATTATTTTCCCTACATTAAAAAACCCGTTGGTAGAACTATTAATAATAAGTCCTCAACGCAACGGGTGAAGTTTGTTTCTTCTGGTTTGTATTTAGTCTATGTATTTTCCATCTTATATTTAGTATACATAAAAACTTACTATTAGTCAACTGTTAATTTTGCTTCCAAATTTTTTATGACCCCTGAGAGAATCAAACTCTCAACCTTCGGGTTTAGAAGCCGACGCTCTATCATTGAGCTAAGGGGTCATATGGATTGAGAATTTTACTTCCCCGTAAACAGAATGATTAACACTGGATCTATCCAGTTGTATTAATCCTCTTTTTAACAGAGATTTAAGGGTTGACGCATTAAGAAATACCGAATGTTCTAGAGGGAGTCCCCCGGTATAACCAGGATCTAGCTTTTTAGCTTTCTCTATCCCTCTTTTTATTCTTCTCAGTGCTTTTAGTTGATGATCTGTAAGCTTCATTGTTTCCCTCTTAGATTATCTTAGCTTATTTTATTAAGATAAGTCAAGCTGTTCCAACAATAATCGTTGAATATTTACTTGTTAAAGCATGAAAATCAGCTCCAAATTACTCCATTCTAAGATAGCCAGTGAAATAGAAAACTTGTCCACTCAAGATTTCATAGACAGGTGGCCTAATAGTGACGGAAAGGTTTATTTGTACGAAGAGGCTCCTGATTCCGAGGTCTTCGAGGCTTTTGATGGGGGCTTGGCTATAGGCTTTAAAGAAAGTGGTAAAGACGAGCCCTTAGAATATAGATTCAGATTGCTGTGGATTGATTCGCCCAAGTTTTTAAATTCGGTTAAAGATCTATGGGGAGTGACTCTGGATGAGCTGGAGAACAACTTCTCCCACCCATTAGACTACGTGATAAAACTATTCAAGTCTCTGGGGCTTCACAAATTAATTTCCCAGAGTTTTTTCAAAGAAGTTTTAAAAGGGGAAGTTCCTGCTGGTAAATTTGAAGGTATATTCTGGATTGGAGATTGTCCCGAATGGTATTACACAACAGATACGCATGCTTGGACTGATATACACTCCATTCCTAAAGAAAATGAAGGAGAGCTTTCTGGCCTTCTTGAAACCGAAGATCCTAGATTACTGGTCTTTTTGGTGAAGCATTGTGATCTAGAACTAGTTAAAACTAGAAAGTACGAAGATCCCAGAGTAAGATATGAATTAGTGAGCAGACTTAGCCCAGAGGATTTAGTAGACCACGTTTCTGACCCCTCTTACATAGTTAGGAGAGAAGTTGTCAAGAGAATTCCTTCCGAGCACCTAGATAAGTTTTTAGAGGATCAGGATAAAGAGGTCAAACTAACCGCATACCTGAGAAAGCTCAATTCCTAAAAAGAATTAGACTTCAGTGATTGTTCAGCTACTTTAACAAGCTGAAGCGGGGAAATTATATTAGATCTTATGTGTAAAGGTATCTTCTTTGATTCATAGAAAAAAGGTCTTAACGGTTCTTGATTTGGATTACCGTTCTCATCCCATAAAGGTTTTTCCAGGGTAATAGCGAAAAGAGGTTTGGCATCCCTGTAAAGTTGCGCTCCTACTATCCACTTAACAAAGACATCTGAATCATACAAAAGAACTTTATCAAAGGAAAACAGCCTGTATATAGAATATTTGTAACTGCTTAGTGAGCTAGTGCTTTGTACATTAAGGACAAGGTCCTGAAGAGTTTTCATATAAAGATTTTTTCATTATATCCAACACAAATTGTGGATCTGTTAGTCTAAGTATAACCTGTAATTTATTCTTTATCTCTTGCGTAGCAGTTTTACTAAGATTAACTAGTTCTGGTATATCTTGGTCAGTGAATTGGTCTAGAGGTTTAATATCTAGAGTTTCTATGTCAGTCAAGCATTTTTGTATCTTGCTTAGAGGGCTTTCAGATTTGATTCTTAAGGTCTCTTTCTCTTTTTCTAGTTTGTAATTACCTACCATATCCAATATATGGGAATACCGAGGATCTTCGGAATTTCTAGATCCCCCTCCCATTGCTAGCAGAGTCTTTATTCTTTTAGCAGAGTGGCCTCCTATTCTAAGGCCAAATTTAGAAGCAAAATCTGGGATTACAGAAGTTTTTATGAAAATATTAATAGGGGAAGGTCTTTCGATTTGTTTGAATTGTTCCATTTTCCTGGCCAGAAAGTTTACGTGTTCTTGAGTTAGCTTAGTAACCCTAGGTAATTTACTAAGATCAGATTTATAGGTATAACTATTCTGGGAAGTTTCTTCATAAATTCTAATTACCGAGGGGTATCTCTGAAGCCTCTCAGAATCCTCAGAAATCCAGTCAAAAATAACCCTCTGATATTTTAAGGGAAGAGATCCGGAGTCGCTCAACATAAAATTAATTATCTGAGCTATCAGGGATTTCCTAGTACTGGACTCATGTTGTGATATTATTCTTTCCTTGACTTCTCTTTTATTACTAAATTTGTTAGACACTCTCAATTCGTCCAGAGTCTCCGCAATAACTAGAATGCTTTCCTCGCTAGCTTTAGGAGTCGCAATTCGTGTTGACATATCATGCCTCCCGTTTTAAGTCCTTTTTTATAATATCCCACAACTCGGAGTCATAACTAAGGATATTGCTTTTATCTTCTTTACCACTTGAAACACTGACTAAAGAGTAATGCATCAGATTGTCATAGGCTTTCAAGGAGACTTTAAATGCTCGTCCTACCCATTCAAAACTAATGTAGTCTTTCCCGGCTTTATAGGTTGCGGGTACAGGAACAGTTGTAGTCGGCCTTTTGTCAAACAATCTAGATGTCTCTCTGATTAGGGTTAGGGGCTGAGAAGTCAAAGTTCCAGAGATCTCTTCTCTTGTTTTTGGGCTTAATATCCATTGAACAATAGGATCTTTGCTCTTCTCTAAACTTACATCGGTATAATTTTTCATCTAAGGGGTGTCCTAAGTATAATAGTATTTCTGGTTCGAATTATAGCATACAAACCTGCATTTTCAATAGCTTTTTTATATTTGGTTTGAGTATGCTCAGATATCTTGCTATTGTAGCCAAAAGTTTTTCCAACCTCAATGTCTTTGACAAATCTAAAACAGGGATGGCTCCTTATGACAAGCTTTTAAGGTCTGAATCTTTGGCTAAGAGCATGAAAGTTACGGTGGAAACTAAAAATATGTCGCCACATGACTATCTCTTTGAATCTGGCTTACACTTATCTTTGCCAGCTTTAAATAATGCTGCTGTGGATAAGTATAGACAGGACATGACAAAAGGTCAGAGGTTTCCTCTCCCAGTTTTGCACTACGGACACAAACTTATGTCTCAAGATGGCAGGCACAGAGCAAAGGCAGCAGAGCAGCTAGGGATGTCTTTGATTCCAGTTTTAGTTGTAACAGCTCTAGAGGGACTATTCCTTGAAGATATCCCTAAGACTGGTAGTTTCTGGAAGCGAGACGCTATGAACACAAATCCTAATGGATCATTAAAATTTGTTGATTACGTAGATCACAACCATAACAGGCTGCATTTCGATTTGCGAAGAAAGTCTGTTGACTACCACGGCGACTCACTTAAAGAAGGAGCGCCTGGATTTGAAGTTTTTGATCTAAAAGAAAATAGTCCTGAAGAAGTTATTAAAATACTAGATCAGGTTCAAAGTTCGTTGAGTTGATCCCAGAGATCTTCGTCCATTTCAAAACACAGTTTAAAAGCTCCCTCGGCTCCGCAGAACTCAGCATCTTGAACACACTCTGCCTCTCCTCCGCCATATTCTACTAAGCAGTCCTCAATAGCTTTGTCAATTCCTTTTAACCTGGAACCTCCTCCTGCTATCAGGATATTGTTTCTAAAAGTTTCTTGGAACTCCGGGTCTGCTTCTGATATCAAGGATTGAACAGCATCGCATATAGGCTGTGCTAACTTAAGACAGGACTCTTTCATTATTTCGGTTATATCGTATTTACCGGGTTTACCTTTATTGGTTAACACGATTTCAATAGGATCACTAAGATTGCTTATATATCCGTGTTTCTCTTTGATCTTTTTCACTATTTGAGGTGTTACTTGTACATCAGGATACTTTTCTAGAATAGCATCGGTTATACATTTATCCAGGTACTTTCCAGCTTGGTCAATGGTTATCTGGTTCTCTTTTGTGCAAAAAGTACCTTCTAGCCTTGCTAAGTCAACACTGCCGTGACCAATATCAATTACAATGGTTTCGTATAGTCTGTCTAAAGCATAAGCTACAGCAAAGGGCTCACTTATTACCATAACTTTATCTATAAATCCTTTGGTAACTTCAAGAATAGCCTTTTTTGATTGGGTACTGGCTAAAGCAGGAACCCCTATAATAGCGTAAATTTTATCTTCCTTCTTTTTATTTGGAATGGCTTTAGCAACAACATGCTTAAGTATAAGTTTAGTGGCTTCTTTACTCTTATCGTCATCTTCGATAACCCCGCCAGATAAAGGTTCTACCATATTAAGAGCAAGCCTGTTTTTTCTGGCTTCTTCCCCTATTAAATAGTCTTTGTTAAACCTTTTTTTAGTTATGGCATCTTTGGCATGGCCCACCACAGTTTCAATGGTATGCTTAGCTCCAGAGTTTGTTATTATGCTGGTACGACTTGTTCCTAAGTCTATGCCTACGAAATGTGTTGTGCTCATATTAACTCCAATCAAAAGTATATCCTGAGTCTAGTTTTTTCTTAGCTAGAACCCAAACTTGGTTTCCATCAACTTTTTTGTGGAAATCATTCAATTCCGTTCTTTTAAACCTCAGTTTTTGAGGAATAGATGTATAAGGAGGTACATACGACTCCTCTCTGTCATATAAATGACTTGATAATTCAAAAGTGGGAATGTAAATCTTCTCAAATCCCTTAGCTCTTCTAAATTTAATGGACTTTTTGACCAAAAGATAAGAGATTTTTTCAATAGGAAAAACTTGCTTCATATTTTCTTTTCCGAATACAGAGGAGAAATCTGTTTGAATCTCATCAATCCAAACATCTTCGTTATCTTTGTTGCCAGTAATGTCTTTTCCTAGTGTATATCTTACCCATCCAATTGTCAAGTTTCCTTTTATAAATGGGTGCTCACTCTTAGAAATTGCATGGTCTACCCTGATCTTATTAAGTTCATATAATCTTGGAGGAATAATATCTTTAGGGATAACAAGCATCATAACGTGATTTGTGCTAGGAAATATTTTTTGATCTCCGGACCAAGTATGATGCTTAGTCACTCCTTTGTTTAGGATTATATTTCTGAATTCTTTTATAGCTTCACTTATTTCTGGATCACTGATGTCTAGAGTTTTGGTATCCTTGAACCGTTTTTCTATTTCAGATAAGCCATCTTTGGGCTGTTTTAAATTTTCGGGTACAATTTTCTCGGAGTGAAAACTTCGAGATTCAACTATAAACTCCACAGGAATTTTGAATTCAGAATTTAATTTTCCACGGTATTCCTTAATTTTTTGTTGCTGTTCTTTTTTTGATAGATTTTTATCCAGGTTTTGAACAAATTTCTTAACAAGAGGAGATACATGAGTTTGATTATATTCCCGGATTAAATTATTTGTGTGTTTGTCTTCTGTTAAATCAAGTTTTTCTAGGATAACCCAATCCGTGAATTCAAGATTGTTTTTCTTTAGATACCTTACTAAATCATATAAGGAAGCTGGAGTATTCTTAGAGATTTCTACTTGCTCCGGAGATTTATGAGGGTCATGAAAAGGGGAGTCGGGCAACTTGTTCTTCAGTTCGTCAGAAACATTTGTGATATTCGCTGAGTCTTCTCCAACCGCAAACTTAGCTAGGTCAAAATTATTTTTTAAATCATCAGAAACATATTGGAAATTAGTAGGGTTTTTTTCAACCATATCTGTAGCGAACTCTAAATCGTTTTTTAATTCCTCAGAAACATACTTGAAATTACTATAATTTTTTTCAACCGCCCATTTAGCAAATTCTGTGTTATGCCTTAATTCCTCAGAGACATAACTGAAATCAGTGGGCTTTATCTCAACCGCATATCTAGCAAACTCTGAATTTCCTCTTAATTCTTTAGAAGCATGTTGGAAACTAAAGGAGTCCTCCCTAACCGCAAACTTAGCCAGTTCTAAATTATTTCTTAATTCATAGGGAACGTGTTCAAAATTACTAGGAGATATCTCAACCGCCCACGTAGAGAATTCTAGATTATTTTTTAACTTGTCAGGAACATACTTGAAATTACCTGGAGATATTTCAACCGCCCACGTAGCAAATTCTAAATTTCCTCTCAATTCCTCAGAAGCAGAATGAAAATTATAAGGAGCGTCTTTAACTGCCCATGTAGCGAGTTCTAAATTGTTTCTTAATTCATAGGGAGCATGACCAAAATTACTAGAATCTTTTTTAACTGCCTGTTCAGATAATTTTAAATCTTTTTTTAATTCGTCAGGAGCATGCTTGAAATTAGTGGGGTCTTCCTCAACCGCATACCGAGCTAGCTCTAAATTATTTTTTAATGCGTCGGAAAGATACCTAAAACTATAAGGATCATTTTTAATTTTAAGTCTAGCTCTCTCGATCTCTCTTTTAGAACTAGCCAATATTTTTGATTCTTTTTGAATTAGTCTAGATATTTCTTGTTCTATCGTGCTCACTGTTTATCCTGTAAATCTAGGTTGTCTGACAATATAGATTTGAACAGTTCTCGTTTATCCTCGGTATCTTTGCCTTCTATCTTTTGTAGAGCAAGTATCTCTTCTAAAGTAATCTCTTTGAAGGACCCTGATCCCTTAGCAAGCAAAGCTTCTAATTCAGCTACTCTCTTTTTTAACGCTTCTAGTTCAGAAGAACCGCTGGCAACGGGTTCTCTTGGAGGTTGTGGCTTGGGAACGTAGGTTTTGTAAGGTACGCTGGTTAGCCTATAAGTATCCACCTTTTGTATCTGATTCTTGCTATCGAGATACGAGGGCTTTATGTTTTTCTTCAAAACAATTCTGGATGAAAGCTAATAGTAATCTTGTTATCATGCGGATTAAGAGTTATGTTCTTGTATCCAGCTTTAGTTATAGCGTTTACTATCTTTTTTTCTATCGAAGAAGGAAGTTTGGTGTATTCTAGAGTGATTGAAAACTTTTGTGATCCTTTGTATATGTTCTCTTTAACAGAGCTTTCTACAAGGCCCGGAAGTTTTTCAAATATCTCTTTATGTAAATCCTCAAGTTCTTCTACTATTTGACTATAGGGTTTAATTTCCATCGCAGCCTCCTAAATAAGTAATTAAATTAATTGATTATCTGTTAATATTTTGTTTAAACATGCTTCAGAAATTCCAAATAATAGCCAATAATTTTCAACGTAACTTATTGGAATATCTACAGTCTGACCAGATATTAGAAGTTTATCACGCAAACTTTGTGACTACTGCTATGGATTGGCTAGGAAATGGTGTTAATGCCTCTCATTATCAATCTAAGGTATATTGGAAAGCTGGAAGAGAAAAACTGGGAGTTTATTCCACATTACATCTAGAACAAGCCCGGTCATTTCTTGAGAGGCACAGAAAATACGGGGACTCGTGTATTATAGTATTCCGAGCTAAAGCATCTGATCTAAATCCTATTAAAACTGGCGAAACAGAGAATTTCGACAATTCCTTTAATCCAGATTTAAGCCACTCTTTAGACAGATTCCGGGAAGCTATTTACACTGGAAGACTGAAAAGGGATTCTATAAGAGAGATCATTTATGATAACTCTCACTTTTCCCCTAAAGACTTTTTTGACATGAAGTCAGACTAGAGATTCAGCAGGAGCCTCAAGCTCTTTCTCAACATTTGAGTACGAAAGTCGTAATTCTGCTTCTACTGAATCCTTGCAATACTCCAATTTCTCTGTTGAAAAACTTTCCAGACAAGATAAATCAGAATTCAGAGTGCTTATGAAGTTTATCCAGACACTCTCGGCTTCCCCAATTTCTTTGGACAACTCTTCCCCTGCTTCCTGGGTTTCCTTAAAAATACGGTCTCTATTTTCCATATTCTCTTGAACTTCTAAAATTTCTTCTAGCTCTTGAGTTTTCTCTTGGAATCTAGATCTAAGAGAGCACAGCTCTCTTTTTACTAACCCTACTTGCTGTTTTCGTTCAGATATTATCTCGTCTAGCCCGTAAATGCCGTCTAAGCAGCCATTTACACCTAACATTTTGTATTCCTCAGCGTTTTCTACTAATTCATCATACCTAGCTTGTTTAGAAGCAAAATAGGAGTTAATATTATCTGCCCTGGATTCATAAGAGCTAAGAATTACGTCAACCTTAGTCCTTAGGAATTGGAGAACATCTCTTGGAGTTAGTTCGTATTTATCATATTCTTCCCAGTCTATCTTGGGATCTAAGATAGATCTCTGAATTAAACTGAGGAGTTCGTCTTTAAAAGAAATAGCAAACACTATTCCTACAAAAGCCATTAAGCTAGAGATTTGTAAAGCCATGCCCACAAAAAAAGCTCCTACCAGACAAAAGCCTCCTACAATTGATACTCCCAGGATAGCTAGTACTATAGGCATATCCTCTTCGGTAAAAACAGGTTTTTGATAAGCTTTTTCGAAATCAGTTTGATAATTGTCGTAAGCTAGGTTGTGCCGGAATTTTTCTAGCTCTTGTTCCCAATTGAATTCGTGTAAAGATTTTTCTAGAGTTTTTAGATCTTTAATTTCATTCATGTCAGTCACAAGATGAAGTAAACTCTTCCCCGGTCTCAGCAATCCTCAAAACCTTTTGACAGGATTTTTCGGAATTAATTACTTGAATACTGAACTTTTTTGTGTGCTCAGACCAATGGATAGTAGTATCAGAAGAAACAACGGGTTGACTAGTAAAAAAAGCATAAAACCCTGAAAAGATAATGCCCACGCCTAAAGTTACTGTTAAAAAAAGGGATTTAAAATTCGGTTCCATTTAAATTCTCCGTTTGTATCGGACCAATAGATAACAAGGTCCTGTTATAAACCATAATACTGAAGCTAAAAAACTGAAGAATACCAGTACTCCTAGCGGTCTAGCTCTTCCTGTAATCCAGTTTTTTTGTCTAAGAATTCCGAAGTTATCTCCGAGTTTGACACCAAAAAGATAAGCAAAGGATATAAAAAATCCTGTGTAGTATAGGAGAGATAGATATTTAGCTATCGTTTCCCACATTATTTCCTAGATTTCAAGTACATCAAAACAGGAACAACCAAAATCCAGAGTACCACAGAGACCGTAACCATTACAGAATTAACCGTAAAAATTAAAGCTTTGTTGTGATCTTCCTTGGGCTTAGCTGTGATTAGTTTATACAAAACAGCTCCACCAGTAATCATCCCTAGCACTAGATATGTCAGTACTGCTAATTCCATCCCTACTCCTAAGTATATCAGTCCCGAGAGTTCCATTTTTAACTCCTCTTATCTATTGTAACTCATTATAGTTCTATTGTCTATAAGTATTGATATGTTTTATTAGCACTTATCAGAGGAAGCCAGCTCTCTCCACAAAAAACTACTAACACATCAAATTCTTCGATAAATCTGGCATCCCCTGCTTCTACGTTTTCTAACATAAGTAATTCATGCACAGTTTTTAAAGGCTCTAAAAAACTAATGCCTCTCGCAGCATCGTCAACAGTATTAAAGTCTTTTATATTTTCCTCGGGCTTTTCCAAAACTACGAAAGAGTGAGAACCCGTGTCAACAGTGAATTCGGAGCTTTTACATTTTTCTTCCCAGCTTTCTCCTGTGAAAACATAGGTCATATCAGTCTCCTCCACATGAACTGAGTGGCCTTGTTTTACTTGCGTAAGCATAGTTAATTCGGATACTGTGGACATTTTTAAATCTGAGTGTGAAAAGATGTCAGGAATTCCGTTATGCCTGTGATGTTCCTCTAAATTAGTTATTGTGTAATACCCATCTGTGGAAATAGAACCTTTTACTTCCATACTCAGTACTCCCGGTTCTGAAGAATCGTATATCTGAGATAAATTAGAAGGTGTCACTTGAGACAGGCTGGAGAATGTTACTGAGTTATTAGAAGTGTAATCAAGACGTGTTGTCATTATGTTCCTTGTATAAATAGTTATTTTACTAATTATAACAAAGAAATAGCTCTTTGTATAGAAATTATATAGCGACGGCGGGATTCGAACCCTCACGCCAAAAGGCACAAAATTCTTAGTCTTGCATGTCTTCCAATTCCAACGTACTGCTATGTAGTACCAACGGCGAGGGTCGAACTCGCATGCCCGAAGGCGCTAGATTCTAGGTCTAGCGTGTCTTCTAGTTTCACCACGTTGGCATAAAGAGCTGATGGAAGGGTTCGAACCTTCGTGACCGTATTAATAGGTCTCCTTCCCGAAAGGAAGTACCGTATACCAATTCCGCCACATCAGCTTATATACTATAAAATAGCTCCGGTGGGGATTGAACCCACAAATGGACGATGTCCGCTAGATTTTAACTCTAGTGCCTATTCCAATTCGGCTACGGAGCCATGTAATGACGGTGGAGAGATTCGAACTCTCAATCCCTTAAGGGCCTGAGTTTCTAAAACTCAGATGTATACCAATTCCAACACACCGCCATGCAGAGGTATCTGGAGTCGAACCAGAAGCCACAGATTCAGAGTCTGTCGTGTTACCATTACACTATACCTCTATAAGACACGGGTGAGATTCGAACTCACGTAAAGATGCTTTGCAGGCATCTCCCTAACCACTCGGACACCGTGTCAACAATACAGAGCCCCTGAGATTCGAACTCAGAATAGCAGAGTCAAAGTCTGCTGTGTTACCAATTACACCAAGGCTCTAGGGCACAAAAAAAGCCCCTTGCTTCCTATCTGGAAAACAAGGGGCTTTTTTTGTAGTTATAGCAATGTTTTTACGAAACGCCCTTACCTCCCAGCATACTTAGCTGGAGCAAACATAACTGTTGTAAAACGTTTCTTGTAATCATTTCTATATCCTTTAAAAAATATAAGACCCAGTGAGTGATAGCAGGGGGTGTGTCTCAAAATAACGGTAACCCTGTAATCTTCAGTCTTATGTACTAATACTACACCAAATAACTATTAGTGTCAACCTATTTCTCGATTTTTATGCTCTTTCCACAAGTTTCTGTTAAAATTTGATTTGATTTAACAAGCTTTTCTGTCCCCTTCTCTATTTCAATCTTTTTAAGCTCCTGTTTGTCCATATAAGCCTCGAACTCTCTTATTTTACGTCGTAAAATAAGATATCTCTTGGTCTGGCTCGGCTAGTAATTCCAACTTCTTTCTTTGAACTATTACCAGTTTCTGAGCTGACTTCCAAACCTCTCGGAGAGATTCCGCTTTTTCCTCTAAAGATTTTACCGTATTTCTAGAGTTTATGAGTTTACTATTAACAGTCTCAAACTGCCCTCTTATAATCCTAACTCTTTCTGCAAAATCATAGGAGTTTTTTCTGACTTGTTTAAATCTACTAAATAATTCTTCGTACCTCTCGGTTTTATCGTTAGAGTGGTCACACCATCTGCTGCCAATCATGTTGTAAGCTGTCAAACAGTTAGATACTATAAGAACTGCTATTACAACTTTTAAATGGAAATTCTCTTTCATGTTAGTCCTACCTTTTTGAATCGTTACACTTTTTTAGATCTTTAGCGAAAAGGGAGACTAGATCCAGGTGTGCCTTATTTACAACTAGTCCGGGCCTGCTTTTCAGCAAAGAATTTTCTAATTTTGTATCTATAAATTTATTTTCCAAATCATGCATTTTATTTTCCAGACACATTGCGAATATACCAAAGCTTAAAGCCACTAAAAACAAGACTATTATCCCCATCCTTTGAGCTTTTATAATTTCTTCTAGGGGTTCTCTATGCATATTGAATCCTTGGTATCTTCAGTTGTTAGTGTTGACAAACATTTTTTACAATTTCTTAGTACAAACACTTCATCTTCAAATTCCATTGTACCACAGTCAGTAGTTTTAGCCAAATAATCTTCATGACATAAAAAATCTTCCCCGCAACTACAGGTTTTATAACTCATAATCTAGGATCTAAGGATTCAGCTTTTTTCTCAAGCCTCATGAATTTAGAGACCAAACCAATATACCTAGTGTTTTCACTGTTTATTTCTTTCCAAGGGACTTCTAACAGACTTTTTCCAGTTTCGTACTCCTGGATACTTGCCCTCAGTTTTCTGGCGATATTCTTTTGCCTGATGAGTCTTTGGAATTTAGTGTCTTTCTGATAGTCATACCCATAGATAATGGAGAGGTATCGAGGATTTCTGACTTTCATATAAGGAGCAATTCCAGGGGTCCACATGATCTCTGGCTTAATCACTATACCTTCCATATTTAAAGTAAGTTCGTCATAAAATGCTTGGGCTTTCTCCAGGTAATCTGGATCGCTAAAGTCAACCTCTAAGTTACGACCTTCGGGGTTTACTTTTTGAAACATAGATTTACTGGTTTCTGTAAAAAATGTGGTTTCACTATCAGGATAAACTACTTTTAACAGACAGAAGGGTTCTATATGCAAATCGCCTTCTTCTCCATAAAGTTTTAGTTGATCAAAATACTGCTGAATCAAAAAGTCCTCGGTATAAGATTCTATAATCTCTGATTCGTCTAGAGCACGGTAAGTCGAAAATTTAGAGTGTCCGTACTTCTCAACAAGATCCTTTTTACTAGTAGTTTTCTTGTCTTCTAGGTAGCCAATAAATTCTGTTGAGCAAGACATAGAATCTAATTGTTCGTAAAACCCGGAATTTTTTAATATGTCTTGCTCTGAAGCTAACCCTGTTCCTACTATCCCGAACTCTTTTTCTATTAACCCTTTACCCATAGCAGCCCAAGGCATGATTTCGGCATCTATAATAACTATTTCTGCACCGCAGTCGAAATACTCTTTAACCCTGTCCCTAAGAATCGAGAACTGATCGCTGAAATCTAGGTATCCTATTTTGAACCCGTTTCTGCTAATAACGAAACTTGTTTCATTATCTGGAGTTAAGTACACAGTACCTCTACTTCCCATATACTTGGTTTGCAGGTGAACCTTGTTTACTCCGTTGTCTTTAAAGTAGTTCAAACCTTTTTCTAGAGATTCTAGTTCGTTAGTTTCAGTATCTTTGTCTGCTGGGCATACCGTACCGCTAAGAAAATTTATTTTATTAGCGCAAATTTTCCTCATCTTAACCATGTCCTTAGGATCTAGATCTTCTAAATTTAGTTCCACCGGAACAGGCGCAGGAGTCAAATCTGGTAATCCCTCAAGGTCTTTGGGTTGCTTACTTTCTACTTCACAGAATTCAGGCTTTTTACTTCCTGAGTAAAATGTTACGGCTTGGAGTTTTCCTCCCTTATAACACCCTAAGTCAATACCAATTTTTTTGGAATACCTTATGGTATTAGCAGTAGCGATATGACCAAAGATATGATAAGGCAGATTAAAATCTGACTCTTCTTTCAAGTAGCTTAAGGTCTCTTTAAGGTGTTCTGCGTATTCTTCGAGTGTTCTATCTTCTCTATGTGGATAGCTCCATCTTACCTGACCGTTAACCCCTTTTTTAGAGACTCTACCTAAAAATTTAGATTTACACGGAACATGAGTACAGATAAAATTCGGGTGACTCGCAAAAGGAGCAGAGTATTCGACTAGCTCAAGTAGTTTCTGTTTTAAATCCGGATCTTGCTCGGCTAGCCTAATTGTATCGAACCACTCATTAATAAACTTAGGGGTCCAGGTCCCTTTCTTCATTTGACCAGTCAAATACTGGTAATTACCGTATTCGTGATTTCCTCTGATAATAATGAAATGCTGGATATTTCTGAGAACAAAGTCTACTACTTTTTTAGTTTCCGGGCCTTTATCAATCAGGTCACCTATACTAATAAACTTTCTGTTTTCAGGAGGAATGAGAATACCATTCTCAATTTTACTTCCGAGCTTTAAAAGCAGTTCTTGAAATTCATCGAAGCACCCATGGATATCTCCGATAATACTATAATGTACCTCAGGATCTAATTTGTAACTCTCAGCTAAATCAAAGTTCTTTAGACCGAGTTCCCAGTCACCAAAGTCTTTAGACCTTATTTTAGTTAGACCATCAAAATCTTTGGCTTTAATAGTGGGAAGTACTGTTGTTCTAAACTTCTTGAGATTCCTGTATACTAGATGTTCATAGCCTTCGTGAGCATACCTCATGTGGTCTTCGGTGTCTTTGTAGTTGAAAACTAGGGCTTGTAGATTGTAGCAACTTTCCTTTGCAGTGTTACTTACGAATTTCCTGAAGTCAGGATGCAAAGAAGTACAATCAAGAAAAATAATGTCTGCGTTAATAGGGTATTGTGTTAACGCTTTTAACTTAGCTTCAAATACTCTGAACGTAGCATCGCTAGCTTCAAGCATTCTAGGATCATATCTAAACAAATCCTCCCCAAGAAGCTCTTTTCTTATTTGGTCAGACCCCAGTATTTGAACATTTAGTCCCTCCAGCTTCTTTTTATTATTAGCAATCAAATTCTTGATAAAAGTAGTTTTACCAGAATTAGTGGGTCCAATACATAAAAAAATAGTATTTGGTTCAACTGTAATTGTATTTTCCATGTTTTTATTGTACTATTTTTATTCTTTATGTGTCAAGGCTATTGGCAACCCTTATCATTATGTGTATATCTTACCAAGTCTTGGTGTTCGTCATCCCTAGTTGAGATATGGTTTCCGTGTTCATCATACCCACATACCTGACCGTACCCGCTTGGGTATTCGTAAATTGCCGTATAACCTTCCTCATCCCCATAGCCACACTTCTGATGCATTATCTCCTTAATTTCTCCCAGATTCTTAAACATGCGGGTTTTGAACCACTTCTGGGACCTAAAAATACTTAGAGGAATACCAATTAATCCGTTTCGCCTAAGAGTACCAATGTCTTCTTCGTCCGTTCCTATTTTTAGCAGCAGCTCTTCTGTTAACTTAACATCTTCCATACTAAACCTTCCTAGTTATCTTAGCTCCTAGACTAGTGGGGATTCCGTTAACCTCATCACCTATATTAAAGTACTCGACTTCTCCGTAGCGCTCGAATTGTTCCATAAACACTCTCCATTGCTCTTGAGTAAACTCAAATTTATGGTCATCATGCCTGAATTTCGTGTCCATAGGATAAAACCGATTAAACTCAAAATTAGGGGTGGTTATTAACAAGCTCTTAACGTTTTTTAAACCGAGAATCTTGTTCACCAATTCCTGGGCTTCTTGTTCTGACATGTGTTCAATAACTTCGGTTAACAGAACTTCTGTGTTTTCAGGGATTCCAGTCGCTATAACTATATCTAGGTTACTGGAAACCAAGACATTCTCAAGATTTCTGTTTCTAATGACCTTTTTAGCCCTTTCTAAGGTCTCTTCGTCAGTATCGACAGCAATGTATCTAACTTCTTTATTACGCTTTGAGAACTCTCTAATATAGTTTCCTTCACCACACCCTATGTCTAGAATAGATTCGTCTAAACAAGTTCTTTCCAGAATAGCGTCTATCCGGTTTTGCAGAGTACCCCCAAATTTTAAGGTCATAGAATCGTACAAAGGATTCTGCTCTAACACAGCCTTTTCTTTATCAAAAGCTCCTCTGCTTCTTAGACAATTCTTTTTAAACAAATAGGTCATAAAGTAAGGAGGAGTTAGCGCATTCAAACATTCCATGTACTTGGTAACAATATCGTTATTAAGTTCAATGTAATCTCGGTTAGAAAGGATAACAAAGAAAGCAAATAACTGAGCCAAATTTAAGACTCGGTGTAAAGTACCTGCGGATTTCATTGTAACCGAGAAATTCTTAGGTCCAAGCTCGGCATGACTAACTTCTAGGTTGTCGAATTGCTCGGAAAAGAATTTTAGGTACAACGGAACATTCACCGAAATCATATTGATATTGACTGTGTTCGTGCCTTCAGTGTCTTCGCTAACAATTTCTCTGGTGTTATGCCTAAAGAACTCTGAAATAGCTTGAATAACGAAAAGAGGGCTTGAAAATCTAGTAGTATTTATGTATTCAAAATCTTCGTGCTTATCCCGTTTAAAAGAAACTGAATTTAGCCCCTCCCTAAAATAGATGTTATAACTACAAGGATCTGAATACCACCCATACATGAACCCACGTCTGCATTTTTTTATCTGCATTCCGGTTTCGGGATTCTTTTTTATAGCAAAAGAAAAATTTGGATTATCACTACTAAGAGTTAGAAATCCCATTACTTGTCTTTAACTTGAATATTCCAGATAGTGTGTGTTAGTAATGCTGAAGCTATTACACAGCCCAGAAAAATAAAATTGGGGTCTAAAGAAGAGAACCCCCCCCGCTTTAAAAATGGTGTACATACAAGTAGTTGTAAACCCATGAAATGATAATGCTATTAGTGTTGAAAAAGTCAAGAAACCCATTTTATCTCCTTAGTTCTATTTATTATGCCACAGTAAATCGTGGTCTGTCAATACTTCTACTCCGTTTTTTGTAACTAACAAGGTATGTTCAAATTGAGCGCTTCTTTTCAAGTCTTTAGTTCGCACAGTCCAAGTATCAAAAGGATCTAAACAGGTTTCATGAGTACCCATGTTCAACATAGGTTCAATAGTGAAAATCATGTTTTCAAGAATTTCTAAACCCTTGTTCTTTTGTCCGATATGAGGAATGCTAGGGTATTCATGGAATTCCACTCCGGTTCCGTGGCCAGTGTACTCCCGGACTACCCCGTAGCCAAGCTTTTCTGCGAAAGTTTGTATGGCATAACCAATATTACCTATAAAAGCTGTCGGCTTAACTTCATTTATTCCTAAGTATAAAGCTTCTTTACAATCACTAACTAGTTTCTTTGAATCTGGGTCTACCTCTCCGCACAAAAAGGTATAACTAGTATCTCCGTAATAGCCGTTAAGTCTGCAAGTAACGTCTATATTTATAATATCTCCGTCTTGTAAAACATATTGGTCAGGAATCCCGTGGCACACAACTTCGTTAACGCTGGTACAAACACTCCTGGGGAATCCCCTATAATTTAAAGGGGCAGGTTCAGCTCTGGCATCTAAAGTAAGGTCTAAACATTTTTCGTCTATATCTTCTAGACTTACTCCCGGAGCTACCATTTGTCCTAATTCATAAAGAATTTGTGCGGATAACTTGCTGGATTTTTTGATCCCTTCTATTTGCTCTTCATTTTTTATAATAACTTCTGGCATAATATACAAGTGTACCTAACACTCCTCCAAATAACAGTTGATGTAACAAAGATTTGTAGAACCAAGGAGAATTATAAGGAACCTTTAGCACAAATACTAAGACCACGTAACTCATTACTCCCACCATTGAAATATCATCTCTAAATTCCGAGTACAAACCAAAATAGAAGCCAAGTAATACGATTAAAAGAGACAGAATCATACTTTAATTGTAACGGTAAACTCCTTGTAATGTCAAGAAAGGACTCTAGCTAGAGTCCTTTCTAAACTGTTGATTAAAAAGTTTTAATTTACTGATGATTTTACTAATGATGTCATGGCATACGATCCCGTAAGTGACACATGGCGTTTTGAAGGTAGGACAATGGCGAGTACAGAAACCACACCACGGCTGTTATTTAAGTTGAAAATTTTAATAAAATTGTATATAATGTGAGACTCATGGAAGAATTAAAATCATTTTTTATAAAGTAGACTCTAAGTATAAAAATCTAGCGGAGAGTAAAGCGGTGTGGAAATCCAAAATAAAACAAAGGGAGAAAGAGGTGTTATTTCACGTAAAGACTTTCATTGCCGATTTAAAATACGCAAGTGAAGACACAACTGATCTGCTCTTGATAAAAGAAGAGATGGACAACTTTGATTTAGATTCTGCACTAAAGAAATGTAAGACCCTTACAGGATTAGTCAAATTGTGGCCTCACCATTTATTACCATCTTTTATTCCTTTTAGTGATGCCCTTTAAGGTTTATGAATTTTTGCACCTTATTTGATTCTAACTACTTTTTAAAAGGTGTCTCATTATATTTTTCACTAAGGGAACACTGCTCTAGTTTTCATCTCTACATCTTCACTTTCGATGACTTGAGTTATACTCTCCTACAGGAGATGGCCTTAGACCACGTAACCTTAATCCCCTTACATAGTTTAGAAAACAGTGACATCTTAAGGGCTAAGAGCAACAGGAATCACAAGGAATATTGTTGGACATGTTCACCGGCAATCATTAGATATGTCTTTTCAAATTTTGAGGTTCCTTCTTGTGTTTATCTAGATGCTGACTTATTTTTCTTTAAGTCACCTGAATCTTTACTCCAAGATTTGTGGGACAGTGACTCATCTGTATTTATAACTCCGTCCAATTTCGAAGGAGACAAAGAGAAATACGGGAAATATTGCGTACAATTCATGCCCTTTAAAAACAACGAGGAAGGGAACAAGGTTTTAGACAAGTGGTATTATTCCTGCTTAGATTGGTGTTACGATAAGGTTGAGAATGATAGGTTTGGAGACCAGAAATACCTCAATACTTGGATACAGGAGTTTGACTCGGTTTCAGAGATTGACACCCCTTTATCAGTGTCACTTTATTACTTAGATAAAACAGATGAGGACGTGATCAAAAATTTACTCTTTTTCCATTTCAACTGCTTAGACTTTTATGAGGACGGTTATGTGGATTGTGGTTTCTACCAAATACCTGGGTTTATTTTGAATAAAATTTATGTACCTTACTTTAAGACTTTTTTGAAAATTATAAATATCTTAAAGGGAATTGATACCAAGTACGAATTTGTAGGTAGAAAGGTTAATCTACCTAAACCAGAGCGATTGAAGTTGATAAACACCATGATTTCTGTTAAAGTATTTAACTGGTTTAGACTTTCTAGTCTGATGAATAAGTAGTTCTATAAAGGGTAGCCGTGCCTATATTATCTAAAATACCCCATCATTGTAATGATAAAGGGAGCATGGGGGTTATAGAAAATCTCCCCCACGAGGTGAAAAGGGTTTATTATATTTATGATGTCCCCTCTTCAAATACGACACGAGGAGGGCATTCTCATAAGAGGAATGTTCAGTCCTTATTTTGTGTTAAAGGTAGTTGTGTGATTACCTGTAATGAGTCAGAGAGCTTTATCTTAGATAGCCCTTCAAAAATTCTCACTTTATTCCCGGAGGATTGGCATCAGATGACAAACTTCAGTTCAGATGCTGTTTTGATGGTACTGGCCTCAGAAAATTACGACCCTAACGATTATGTCAAGGAAAATACATAAATGATACCGATCTTTAAACCCCATATACGTACAGAGGAAGTCCTAGAGTCTATGAGGAAACTCTAAACAATAGTTGGGTAGGGGTAGGGTTAGGCTAGTAAGTCCAACTATACAGAATTTTGTAAGTACGAGTCAATATGTTTTTTAACTTTATTAGGATCTTGTTCCAAAAGAGTTTCTACACTAGAGATTCCAAGGTCAGGTATGTTATTTTCACTGTGTATTCCAGAAGTTTCCAAAAACTTTTTAAATTCCTGGAATACATTACCGTGACACCTAGGATGTTTCTCGTAGATAAACAACCAGAAGTTGGCGTTTCGTATTTTATGGAGGTCTTCGAATAAAGATCTCAGTTTGGGATCGTTTTGCATAGAAGGCAACATTCGCTTGAATGCTTTAATATACCATTGTTTAAATAAACAGTTTTCTTGCATAGCTTTTAAATCTGGACTCATAATTTCTCCTTTATATTATTATAATATGCACTATACCCGGAGTCAACCGTTTTCTTTATGATAAAAATATTTAATTCTAGCCCTATAGATTTTGTGACTAAAGATATAGTGAGATCTGAGAAAACCGGAGATTCCCTTAAGGCATTGAGAGATGAGCTGTCGGCTATTGAAATAGGCATTGAAGAATACGAGAGAGAAATAGGGGATGCTTTTGAAGAGATGGAGGCAGATCATTCTGTACTAGCATCTGAGTTACCTCCTGTACAAGCCGATATAGCAAGATTGAAAGTAGATATACAAAGATATGTACCCACTCCTGAAGTAAAACCAGAAATTCCTGTAGAAAAGGATTCCCAGTCTCCTAAGAAGTTGTGTAAAGAATTATATTCTTTGATAGCAGTGGAATGTCACCCCGATAAAACCAGTGACCCCAGTAAACACGAAATTTTTAAACAAGCCCAAGAAGCTTTTGAGACTCTTGATTATAACTCGCTGTGGATTCTAGTCTCGGCTGTGTCAAAAGGAACTTTCGAATCAGATAGTTTGATAGACGAACAAGTAGAAGTTTTGAAAAGGCTTATTCTAGAGAAGTCCATGATTCTAAGTAATATGGAAAACTCTGTTCAACTAAAAATTGCTAGAAACTATTATAGCCTAGAACCTCTAAAAAAACTTGACGCAAATCAAAAATTCGTAAACATAATTTACAATAAAATAAAAGACCTTCTCTCAGAGAAAGAAGGTCTTGAAAAAAAGTTATACGATCTAAAGTCCTAAATATTTCTTCCAGGACTCCTGGATTGATCCTATTTTAATCGCTAGTACCTCTTTAGGATCTCTTGGTTCGTAAGGCTCTCTCAACAAAGCCATGTTAGCCTCTGCTGGAGTTCTGTCGTTCTTATAAGTGTTACAAGATCTACAGCTACAAACCACATTTTCCCAAATAGTAGGACCGCTCCTACTTATAGGATGAACGTGCTCAAGGTCTCTTTTTTTAGACAGAGCCTTGCGTCCTTTTCCTTTAGTCTGAGATATCTTAACAGTCTTGGTCCCACAATACTGACAAGTGTTCTGGTCTCTCGCAAACACGTTTTCCCTAGAGAACTTTAATCTGTACACATGCTTAAACGTATTTGGAACATATTTCTTTAACGCCACCACACTAGGTATCCTCATGGTTACGCTAGGGCTGCTGACTGTCTGTTCGTACTCTTCTAGAACAATCACGTTTTCTAGATAAGCATCATAGATAATATCCTGCCAATTAGCAGTGTTCAAATACATTCCGTCTTGATTTAAAATTAAAGTTCTCATAGTATATCCTTTTAAACATAATATACTCTTATATTATATCAAAAATATATGGGAAATGTAAACCATGTTTACTCAAATTTTTCTTTTAACCTGTTATACTCGTCTTTTTCCTTTCTCGCTCCTGTTTTTCTCTCTCTTTGTTTCCTTTAATATTGTTTATATGGACCTCAAACCTTTCTGGGGTCATCCACAATAACTCGGAATCTATCCGCACAGTTTTAAACTCTCCAGAGCAACAACTGCACCCACGAGATTCGACTTCTAGATTTACTTGTGCCGACCAAGCTTCTTGTATACTGAAATTTCTCAGTCTTAAAGAGTGCTGAGCTTCTAATAGTCTAGCTCCCCTATTTTCGACTAGTTCTCTGAATTCATCGAAATTATCAAGCATAAATTGAATCACTTTCTTTTTCATTGTTTATCTCCTTCGTATTTAGCTTTTAGCCTTTTGTACTGGGATAATTCCCGTTTTTCATTTGCTTTCTCTTTTTTCCTCTTATCTGCTTCTTCCTTTTTCTTTTTATTGGCTTCTTTTTTGACTTTCTTTTCCTCCAGTTCTATTTGTTTATCTTTGATATAAGACGAGAAATCCTCGTCAGATAAGCAAATGAGTTCCATGGGAACATTTATGCTGTCGTAATCTGGAGAGCAGCAATTACATCCATCTAACATTATGCTTACGCTAGCTTTTTTACTGTCTATATGACTGAAAGTGGCTCCACGACAGTACTGACCCTCTATTCGAAACAACCTTTCAGCTCGGTCCTCTATTGTTACTTTTAGATTCTCAAACTTGTTTACTATGGATAATATTCCTTCTTCGGATCTCATTACCGATCACCAAACCTTTCTTGAAGCTCTTTGAACTTCTCCAAGTCTTTCTTCTCTTTATCTAACCTTTCTTGTTCTTTTTTCCTCTTCTCTTTCTCTACAGATTCTTGTTTTTTCTTTCTAATAACCTCTTCTTGCTCGGAAGAATAAGAAATAAGGAATTCCTCAAAGTCTTCGTCATTCAAAAAGAAACATTCCGAGGGCATGTTAAAGTGCGTCTCATCGCTCGGACAGCATCCACAATAACTTGTGCTTGCGATTACGGTAACTCCATCCTGGTCAATATCATGGAATTCAAAACCCCAAGGAGTTTAAAACTGTTATGTCAATAGTGTTTTTACTATTAGTCCTATAGCTGACCCTATAATTAAAGCTCCCACTAGGGCTAATAGTGTAAATATAATGTGTTTAGTGTCTTTATTCTTACAGCTCAATTTTCATCAGCTCCAACATTTTTATCTTTCTCTCATATAAAGCTACGGCTCGATCTCTACACTCCACCCAATTTTTAAGGTGGCTTCTAGCCTCAAAAGATCCTAATACAAAGGCCGTGGCTATTTCAGCAGTTTCTGTTTCGGTTAAAATGTAGTCGTCCAATTCCTCGAAAGAGCCTGTTCCTTTTAATTCTTCGATTTTAGCATATATCGGAAAGAGAACATCTGATCTTAGCATCTGGTCAACTGGATTGGTATATCTAGTCATCTTTTTCCTTTAACCTCTCCAGAAACCCTTTCATGTGTCTATTACTTTCTATAAGAGACTCCAAGGATTCTTTCCAGTAATGAAGTTTCTCTTTAACTTCGAAACAGGATCTCAAGTGAGCTTCTCTAAGAGCATTTGAGAAGATTCCATCAAGCAAATCCGGGGAGATAGTGTGATTTAATTCTATCCAGTCTTCTTTTATCTTGAGTTCTTCTGCGTTTAGGTATACTATATAAAACTCTTTTTCAAGAGCTTCTATATAAAGAGTTTCTTGGATCATGGATTTACATATTAACATAAATGTGTTATAATTTTAAATAATATGAAAAAATTACCTATACTAATTTATCAGGACTTAGACGGATGTCTATGTGACCTGAATAAGATATCTATTGAATTCTACCATACCGGGTTTCGCAAAACAACCCAATATCTGGAGAACCCTGAAAAATACCCGGACATCAAGTTTTTAGCCCTAAAAGATATGGAAAAAGCTATTGGTCACGCTGCCTTTGAAGACTTTTTGTTGTCCACTCCCGAAGAATTTTGGGGTGACATGGATTGGATGCCTGATGGAAAAGAGTTGTGGAACGCTATTAAAGACTACGATCCTATAATCTTGAGTTCTCCTGTAAAAACTGCTGCTTGTAAAGCTGGAAAACGGAGATGGGTAAAAGAGAACATAGGGGATATACGAGTTATCCTGGAAAGTGATAAGTTCAAACACACCACAGACAATTTGTTAGTGCGGGATCACGAGAAAAATTATTTAAGAATTTTAATAGATGATTACCACAAAAAAACGTCTGCATGGAAAGAGCATGGCGGGATAGCTATACTTCACACCGGGTTCGCTTCCACAATACAAGACTTATATGCTTTAGGAATATCAGAGGACTTCTAAGTCTTCAGGAATGTACTTCTTAGCTTCTCTTTGGTTGAGAGACCCAATTGATCTTAACGCAGAAGAGCTTAGATGAGAGTATTGCGCATCACAGGCTATAAAGAAAGTTGGGATAGAAACATTCGTGTCCTCTAAAAATCTGAGTTGGTTAAATTCGTAGTTAAGATCGTACCCATCTCTAAGACCTCTAATGATTACTGTGGCCCCAGAGTTTTTTAGCGCATCAGTTAAGAATCCGTTATAACTAAGAATCTCTCTAAAACCCAATTTTCTTCTTAGCTTTGATCTTAT